>Ga0209737_10000005_pt1 | contig 222982 bp, 177 predicted proteins | sample TergutCu122P3_FD_187284 | JGI IMG/M metagenome (GOLD analysis project Ga0209737, IMG submission 187284) | Cubitermes ugandensis P3 segment gut microbial communities from Kakamega Forest, Kenya - Cu122 P3 (SPAdes) (version 2) | ecosystem: Host-associated > Arthropoda: Insects > Digestive...
GCGTGTCCGTGCCATCTCTTCCATCCTTGAGGGAGACAAAAACGAATTCTCTCATAATACCTCTTGGATGCATAGCTATATCGGTTGTTATCTGAACAGTATTGGGTCTAAGGCGGCGCATCCCCCGTCTGCGTCACGTCATAATTCATATAACCGCCCGGGGCCAAGGAGAAGCTTTCGGAGAGAGGAGGGAGGTTTCCATATTCGACGCGCAGCCGGTGGTCTCCTTCCCAAAGCTCTATATCCCCCACAGGGGCCGTACCTTTAAGCACGCCGTCGACCCAGATTTTAGCACCGGAAGGAGCGTTGACTTTGAGGGTTCCCTTCAGAATTTGAATGTTCATCACCACGTTTTCCCCGGGCTTCAACTCCAGGTTTCGCCGCGTACGGATGCCGTTATTTTTGTTGGAAAGCAGCAAAGTCACTTTCCCTGAAGGCAAAGAAATTTGGGCAGGTGTTTTCCCAACCTGCTTACCTTTGAAAGAGATGTCCAGAGGCATGTCTGCCTGAACGTTGACTTGCACAGAGGAGGGGGTTTTGGCGGCAGTTTTAGAGGGGGCGGAGGAGGCGGCGGAGGAAGCGGAGGTTTTTGTCTTCTTCGCCGTTTTAGGCAAAGGAGCGGCAGGCATTTCCTGAGGAGGAGGAGCAGGAGGCAGTATTGGCTCCGGTGGAGGAATGGAAGCCACAGGGGGAAGGGGCTTGGCGGACGCTGGAGGTTTTGAAGGTGGCGGCGCGAGGAGGGTGAAATAGACAATGACAGCCGCTGCAGAAGCCGCGAGAAAACCGCCGACGGCCCATGAGACGGCGGCAGCGGAGGATTTGGGCTCCCATTCCTCTTCTTCCTCTTCCTCCTCCCTATAGCGTGGTGGCGGCTGTCTTTTTTTGGAGACAAAAACGGGAGCAGAGGCTTTGGGCATTCCTGCCGAAGGCCCCACCTGAAAGGGGGGCAAAGTCATGGCTTCCGGAGAAACCTCAGGCTCGATGGGGGGGAAGGGCGGCTGCTCTGTCATGACAGGCGGCGGCGGCAAGTCGTCAGGGTTGGTTTTGGGTTGGAAGGGGTGTTGGGAGAGGACGTGGTTAAGGCCTTCGTCCAGGAGTTGTTGGCGATGGTTGCGGGATTTTTCGGTAGGAGGAATCCACGCGTTGAGTGCCTCTGCCAACTCTTCGTGTGAAGGCAGGACACCGACAGCCGAGAGAACGGCTTGCCGGAATTCCAGGGCGGACGCATAGCGCTCTTCGGCTTTTTTGGCGCAGGCTTTGGAGATGACGGCTTCCAGGGCGCTGGGAGTTTCCGGGGGCATGGGGGGGAGGGGGCGTGTCAGCACAGCTTCGTCGAAGTTGGTTTCTGCGATGAAGGGAATCATCCCCGTAATGCACTCATAAAGGCACAAGCCCAGAAGGTAGATGTCGGTTTGAGCACAGACGCTGTGGGGAGTACCGACAATTTGCTCCGGTGCGAGGTGTTTGCGACGGCCTCTTAAGCGTGGAGCCAGGGGTTTTTTGGGGGCAAAAACTTGGGCGCCATAACCTGAAACGCGGACGAGGCCCGAGAAAGAAAGCATGAGGGTTTCCGGGCGCAGGGCACCGTGAATCCAGGAGGGGTTGGTGGTGGTATGCGCATAATGGACACCTTCCGCAGCGTCACACACAATGCGTGCCGCAAGGGGGACAGGCAGAGATTTTGCGACTTCGAGAAAGCGTTGCAGAGGCTCCCCGTCGACATAGTCCACGACGCGCGCCAGGCGCCCATCCAACTCATAAACCCCATGCAATTTGAGAATATTGGGGTGTTTTAAGACGGTAGCCGCCTGGGCTTCTTGTTTTATCTGCTCCAGAGAGCTGTCATGGGGGTCGCCCGGGAACCAGACAACCACCACAGGCTCAATCTGATGGTCGCTTGAAATTTCAAGTCCGAGGAAGGCATGCGTACCTTCGCCGAGGTAGATGGGGCCGAGCAGGTGAAAGCTTGTCATGGTGTGTGTGCCTGGAAAACAAACCCAAAAGTTTTGTAGGCCGCTTAGCACACTTTTCCCCAAAGAGGCAGTCCAAAAAACACAGGGGTGTTTGCAGTTGGCAACACAACCTCACACACGCAGCCCTTTTTAAAAAGCCTGAAAAAGGGGTATGCGGTTGTTAGCTGTTGCGGATGCGGCAAAAACCTCGTTTCAGGGCATGTGTGTATGGGGCGGTGGCGGTGGTGGTGGTGGCATTTTCCTGCGCGGAGAATGTCGAGAACACCAAGGCGGCTTGTGACGCCGTACTCAAGGCCGCGTGCAAAAAAGCCTTTGAGTGTGCACCGCCCGAGGAGTTTGAGCATAGGGAGGCCTGTGTGTCCAAAAGCACAGAAACCCAGTGCCCGGAAGTGGAGATTCGAGCGGCCGAAGAAGCGTGCAAGGCCCAGGGGAAAAAGGTGGATTTAAACGCTCTGGAGCATTGCGAAACCAGCTACAAAGAAGCCACTTGCGCGGATTACCACCAGGAGATTCGTTGCGATTTTTCCATTCGTTGCAAATAAGCGCCCAAAACCTGTCCCCGGCCCACGGCAGACCATTCAGCGGATTTTTTAGAGTGACATGCCCAAAATTTCGGTTTTTCCCACACGTCTGAAGGGTGTGGTTTTTTTTTGGGCTTTCAAATAGACTGTTACAGGGTTTTTTATTTTGGAGGTGTGTTTTGGATTTTTTGGGAGAGGAAGCAGAATGAAAGCAAAAAGTGTGTTGTGGATATGTGCGGCAGCAGGAATGCTGTTGTGGGGGGCTTGTGGTGGTGGAGGCGCTCAATATTTATGCGAAAAGAACCTCGAGGCGAGGTGTGACTTCAGCGAGCGATGTGGCGGAGGGGCGAAGAAAAAGGCCTGTGTGGCTCAAAACAAGGAGGAGGTGTGTGCGGCGGCCTTGGTGGAGGAGCACGAAAAGCGCTGTGAGGAGGCGGGTGGGGAGTTGGAAAACAGCAAAGCGGGCAACAACTGCGCGGCTGTCCGAAAAGCTTCCGACGACTGTGGACTTGCAGGCTTCTGTGAATCCCTTCCCTACTGTAAGCGTTGACATTGAGAAGGCGTGTTTTTTTATTCCTTCATGGAAGCCAGAGGGTCCACCGCACCAAAGGGTGAAAGGCTCTGCTCATAAGTCCCAAACGAGGCCATGGTGAGCAGGTTGCGAAGGCGCTCATCCGTTTCCCGGAGGCGGTGTGCCAGAGTACGCACCAGAGTCCACAACAAGGTATAAGCAATTTCCTTGTGCATAAACATGACTTCATTAAAAGCGCGGCTTCCAAGCTCATAGAGGATGCAGGAGGAGTGGGCGATGGCAAAGGAGGAGCGGGGGCCATCGTCGATGAGAGCCATTTCGCCAAAGTGCTGGCCCGCATTCAGCAAAGCGAGGGCCTCTTCGCCGCCCGCAATCATTTGAGAGAGGCGGACTCTGCCTTCGGCGATGATGAACATGGAGTCGCCTTTTTCACCTTCGGAGAAGATGCCGGCCCCCGGAGCATACTCACGCGCCTTCAGCACCCGCATAATGACATTCAGCTGCCTGGAGGTGAGCCCTTCAAAAAGGGCGACTTTTCGGAGGATTGACAAGTCCATGGGAAATGACTCGTAGCACGAGTACATTTGAGATAAAAGTCTGACTTTCGCAAGAGCAGTGACAGAAGGAGGGAAACCATGTCCAACGAAATACCGCTTCGAAAACTCGTCATTATAGGCTCCGGCCCCGCAGGTTGCACCGCCGCCATTTATGCGGCGCGAGCGGCCATGCAGCCTTTGGTTTTTGCAGGAGGCCCCAGCGAGTTAGACGCTCAGCGTGTACCGGGCGGGCAGCTGACAACAACGACGGAGGTTGAAAATTTCCCGGGCTTTCCCGAGGGGATTCAAGGCCCGGAACTCATGCAGCGCATGCAGCAGCAAGCCGAGCGCTTGGGCGCCCAGTGGCTTTTGGAAAACGTGCAGAGAATAGACTTTTCAAAAAGGCCCTTCCTCGTGGAAGGAGAAAACACGCGCGTTTTGGCAAAGTCTCTCATTGTTGCGACAGGGGCAACGGCCAAATGGCTTGGCGCCAAGGGAGAAGACACCTATAAAAACAAAGGGGTTTCCGCCTGCGCCACCTGTGACGGCTTTTTTTTCAAGGGCAAGGAGGTAGCGGTGGTGGGAGGGGGAGACACCGCGATGGAGGAGGCCGCTTTCCTGACAAATTTCTGCACCTTAGTCACCTTGGTACACCGCCGCGAAGAATTTCGCGCCTCCAAAGCCATGCAGCAGCGCATTCGCAAAAACCCCAAAATAAAATTGGCCCTGGGGGTGGTTGTGGAAGAAATTTTGGGTGACGGCAAAGAGGTGAAGGGGCTTTTGCTGAAAAACCCGAAGACGGGAGAAAAGACAACTTTGCCCGTCAGCGGCGTGTTTATGGCCATAGGGCACACCCCCGTAACGGAGTTGGTGGAGGGGGTGCTGGAGAAGCAGGAAAACGGCTATTTGAAATTGAAGCCAGGCTCCACGCACACCAACCTGGAGGGTGTTTTTGCCTGCGGAGATGTGGCCGACGCCCGCTACCGCCAGGCCATTACAGCAGCGGCCACCGGCTGCATGGCCGCCTTGGATGCAGAGCGTTATTTAATGGAACTTGACTGACAAGAGGCCCGAACACGAAAGGCCCCAAGCCCTGCCCTCTGAAGGCACCGGAAGGAATTCTCCTTGGCTTTTTGTCGCAAACCAACCAGAAGGCGAATTCATGATCGAGTGGATGCTGCGGAAAATTGTTGGCACAAAGAATGAGCGTGAACTGAAGAAGGCGTGGCCGAAGATAGCGCGCATAAATGAGTTGGAAGCCAAAATGAAGGCGCTTCGGGACGAGGAGTTTGCGCCCTACACCAGCCGTTTAAAGCAAGAAGTTGCCAACGGCCGTCCGTTGGACGAAGTGGTGTTTGAAGCTTTTGCTTTGGTGCGCGAGTCCGCCTGGAGAACCATAGGGCAGAGGCATTTTGACGTACAGCTGATAGGAGGTTTGTTTTTGCACCAGGGCTGCATTGCCGAAATGCGCACGGGCGAAGGCAAAACACTGACAGCCACCTTGCCGAGCTATTTGAATGCTTTGACGGGGCGGGGTGTGCATGTTGTCACAGTGAATGACTATTTGGCTCGCCGCGATGCGGAGTGGATGGGGCGGATTCACGGCTTTTTGGGCCTTAGGGTGGGTTGTGTGCTGCATGGGCTGACGGACCGGGAGCGGCAGGAGGCCTACCGTGCAGACATTACCTACGGGCAAAACAACGAATTCGGCTTCGACTATTTGCGCGACAACATGAAATACCAGCTGGCCGACTATGTGCAGCGCGAGTTGAATTTTGCCATTGTGGACGAAGTGGACTCCATTCTCATTGATGAGGCGAGGACGCCGCTGATTATTTCAGGCCCCACCGAAGACACGACAGACCAATACTACCGCGTGGACAGAGTCATTCCCGGCCTCGTCAAGGACTTGGACTTTGTGCTGGACGAAAAGTCCCGCATTGTCTCCCTCACGGACTCAGGCATTGAGAAAGTGCAGGAGCGCCTGAAAGTCAGCAACCTCTATGCGCCTGACCAGTTAGAAACCCTGCACCATGTGGACCAGGCCTTGCGTGCACACATGCTTTACCAGCGCGACAAGGACTATGTCGTCAGCGACGGCGAGGTGATTATTGTCGATGAATTTACAGGGCGCCTCATGCATGGCCGCCGTTGGAGCGATGGTTTGCACCAGGCCGTTGAAGCCAAAGAAGGTGTCACCATTGAAGCTGAAAACCAGACTTTGGCCACCATTTCCTTTCAGAATTATTTCCGCATGTATTCCAAGTTGTCCGGAATGACAGGAACGGCCGACACCGAGGCCGAAGAGTTTGCCAAAATTTATAAATTGGAAGTCCGCGTCATTCCCACCAACCGGCCCATGGTGCGCGAAGACTTAAACGACGTTGTCTACCGCACAGAGCGGGAAAAGTTTGAAGCCGTGGCCGATGAGTTGGAAGAACTCTACAAAGCAGGCCAGCCTGTTTTGGTGGGCACCGTCTCCATTGCCAAAAGCGAAATTGTTTCCCAATTCCTCAAGAAGCGAAACGTCCCTCACCATGTGCTGAATGCCAAACAACACCAACGTGAAGCCGACATTGTCGCTCAGGCCGGACGCAAAGGTGCTGTCACCATTTCCACCAACATGGCGGGCCGTGGAACGGACATTATTCTCGGCGGCAACCATGAAGCCGCCGCCAAAGCCATTGTGGGCCCTTTTGAGCCGCCTCTGCCCCAGGCAAACCAGTCTCCGGAAGCCTATGCCGAAGTGCTTGCTTTGGCCCAAAAAAGCTACCGCGAAAAGTTGGCGGAAGAAGAGGCCAAACAAAAAGCCATTGCGGACGAGGAGCGCAAAGAGGTGCTGGCGGCAGGAGGTTTGTTTATTTTGGGGACGGAGCGACACGAGTCCCGCCGCGTCGACAACCAGCTGCGTGGCCGCGCAGGCCGGCAGGGGGACCCGGGCACTTCCAAGTTTTTCTTGTCTCTGGAAGACGACTTGATGCGCATTTTCGGCTCCGAGAGACTCATGGGGTTGATGGACAGGCTTGGCATGGAAGAAGGCGAAGTCATTGAGCACCGCTACTTGTCCAAGGCCATTGAAGGCGCGCAGAAACGTGTCGAAGGCATGAATTTTGACATGCGCAAAAACACGCTGGAATACGACGACGTCATGAACCAGCAACGCAAGACGGTTTATCGCCTGCGCAAACAGGTGCTGGCCTCAGGAGCAGGCATTCCCCTGGTGGAATATGAGGAAGACAGCAAGACGAAGCTGAAGACGCGAACAGAAAAGCTTCTGACATATGCAGACTTTAAAGAGATGATTTTGGATGCGCTTGAAGATGTCATAGTTAACCTCACAGACACCTATGCTTCGTCCAAAAACCCGGATGCCTGGGACTTGAATGCCCTGCAAAGGAGCGTCAAAGAGACATTCAATGTGGAAATGGAGTTTCAGGCCAGCGGGCGTCCGGAGGACTTGCAGGAGCAGATTTACCATGTCGTCGAGAAGAATTTTTTGGACCGCGAAGCGGACTATGGCGAGAATTGGTTTCGTTTTTGCCAGGTGCGCTATTTGGCAACCATAGACCAGCAATGGAAGGACCATTTGTTGGGAATGGACCATTTGCGTCAGGGCATTGGTTTGAGAGGTTATGGCCAGAAAAACCCCAAACACGAATACAAGCGGGAAGGTTTTGACGGTTTCGTTCGCATGTTAGCGTCAACGAAAGCCCAGTTTGTGTCTCAAATAAGCAAAGCGCAACCGCGCAATGCCCAGGCGGACGCGGAAAAATTGCAGCAGCAACTCGAAAACAAACGCAAAGCCGCCATGGCCGTCCAGGCTGCGGCCGCCGCCGCTTCCGCCAAGGCAGAGCCCAAAGCAGGACAAGTCAGCAAAAATGCGCCGTGCCCCTGTGGAAGCGGAAAAAAATACAAACGCTGTCACGGGGCAGGGGTTTAATCGCAGCTTGCGCTTTGGACAAAGCTTTGCTATGGCCCCAGGCGTCTTAATAAATCTCACACACGCCCAAAGTTTTTGGTGCTTGGTTTTTCCAGGTTAAGGGCGTGGAGGAACAACCGAAAGGCCTGTCATGGAAGAAAACACAACCGAACCTCAAACGATGGAACAAGCCCTTGCCTCCAAGACGACAATCAGCGTGCGTCAAATGCTGGAGGCAGGCGTTCATTTTGGACACCAGACCAAGCGTTGGAACCCCAAAATGAAGCCCTATATTTTCGGGGCGCGCAACGGCATTTATATTATTGACTTGCAAAAGACGGTGAATTTGGCCCGTGCTGCGTTTCGTTTTGTCAGAGACGTCACCAGTCGTGGCGCTTCCGTTTTGTTTGTGGGCACAAAGAGGCAAGCGCAGGAAGTTGTCCAGGAGGAGGCGCGACGCTCAGGCCAATATTGGGTAACCACGCGTTGGCTGGGAGGGACGCTGACCAACTTCAAAACCATTAAACAGGGGATAGACCGTCTCAAAGCGCTCGAGAAAATGGCAGAAGATGGCACCTATGAGCGTTTGCCCAAAAAAGAAGTGGCCAGGCTTGAGCGGGAGCGGGAGAAGCTGGAGAAAAACTTAGGTGGAATAAAAGAAATGACGCACCTTCCGGGTTGTGTGTTTATTGTGGACCCGAAGAAGGAGCAAATTGCCGTGCACGAGGCAGCGCGCCTGGGCATTCCTGTCATTGGTGTGGTGGATACCAATTGCGACCCGCAAGGCGTCGACTACATTATTCCAGCCAATGACGATGCCATCCGCTCCATCCGCTTGTTTACCTCACGCGTTGCGGAGGCGGCCATAGAGGGAGCTGCTTACTATAAAACCTCCGGCGCTCTGGCACGTGACGAAGAGGAGCGCAGAAAAGCGGGCGACAAAGCGCAGGGAGCCCGCAAAGCTTCCAGAGGAAGCACCCGTATGCCCGTTGTGGATGTAAAAGGCAGCCTCGCCGGTTTTGGCATTCAATCCGCGGGGGAGGATGAGGATGAGGACATTTCCGCAGAGACAACCACAGAAGACGTTGAAGCCGGCGAATTGGAAGCCTGACAGCCTTGGAAGGAGAGCAGAACAATGACAGCCATTGGAGCAACTCAAGTCAAGGAGCTTCGGGAGCAGACAGGCGCGGGGATGATGGATTGCAAGCGTGCTTTGCAGGAGTGTGGTGGTGATTTTGAAAAAGCCAAAGAGTGGTTGCGCAAAAAAGGCATTACCAAAGCGCAATCCAAATCCGCCCGTGTTGCGGCAGAAGGGCTGATAGGTTTTTGGAAAGCCGCCGACAACCGACGCCTTGTCGCCGTGGAAGTCAACAGCGAGACAGACTTTGTTGCGCGCAACCCGGAGTTTTGCACATTTGCAGAAGCTTTGGCCGAGCATATTGCCAAATGCTCCCCCCAATATGTCCGCCGCGAAGAAGCACCTGCTTCGGCGGGGGATGCTGAAATTTTGCTGGAGCAGGCCTGGAGTTTGGATGCTTCCAAAAAAGTGAAAGACGTCCTTGTGGCTTTGGTTGCCACCATTGGCGAAAACATTGGCATACGGCGTTTTTCCCACTGGCAGGCCGCGGAGAATGCGGTTTTGGGTTGTTATATGCACAGCAACCAGCGCCTGATTTCTTTCGTGGAGCTTGTGGGGAGCGAAGCTCCTCAGGCTTTGGAGTTTGCGAGGGAGCTTGCCATGCAGGTGGCCGGCATGAACCCCTTGAGCATCAGCCGAAAGGAAGTTCCCCCGGAATGGATAGCGAAGGAAAAAGAAATTTTCCATGCAGACCCTACTTTGGGAAAACGCCCGCCGGAAATTCAGGAAAAAATTATTCAGGGCAAGCTGGAAAAATATTTCGAATCCATCTGCCTCGTGGACCAATACTGGTTCAAAGACGACAAGAAAAAAATCGGCTTGTTGTTGTCAGAAGTTTCCAAAAAGCTGGGCGTGCAGCTGAGCATACAGCGCATTGTGCGTATGCAGGTGGGGGAAGGCATGGAGAAGAAACAAGACAACCTCGCCGAAGAAGTAGCCAAAACCTTAGCGGACTAAAGCGCAGGAAAGAAACCAAAGTGCCGTGTTTTGCGGTCCTTTGTTTGTAGACAACACAGTGTTTGTGGACAACGCAGCATGGATGAGCAGCCACACATGTGAGGGGCCTATGAGCACACAGCAGCAGCCGACGGCATACCGACGAGTTCTTCTTAAAATTTCGGGTGAAGCTTTGATGGGGGATGGGAAATATGGCATTCACCCCCCAACGCTGACGAGGGTGGCTTCTGAAATAAAGGCGGTGGTGGAGGCGAAGGTGGAGATTGCGGTGGTGATTGGAGGCGGAAACATTTTCCGCGGCGTCGCAGGAGCCACAGGAGGCATGGACCGCTCCAGCGCGGACTACATGGGAATGCTTGCCACCTGCATTAACGCGATGGCCCTGCAGGACGCTCTCGAGAAGCAGGGGGCGCACACGCGGGTGCTTTCGGCGATTAAGATGGAGCAGATTTGCGAGCCCTACATTCGGCGCCGCGCCATGAGGCATTTGGAGAAAGGGCGCGTGGTTATTTTTGCGGCGGGCACAGGCAACCCTTATTTCACCACAGACACGGCGGCGAGTTTGAGGGCCATGGAAATAGGCGCGGATGCCATTTTGAAGGCAACCAAAGTGGATGGGGTATACAGCGCGGACCCCAAAAGGGATGCCGCAGCTCGCCGCTACCGGACGCTTGCCTATATGGACGTATTAAAGGCAGGCCTGGCTGTTATGGACTCCACAGCCATTTCTTTGTGTATGGAAAACAAGCTGCCCATTGTTGTGTTTGACATTACGGTGACAGGCAATATTTTTAAGGCCATTACAAGCCCTGGCGAGATGGGCACTTTGGTGGGCCCTGTCGCCACGGTTTGGGCGGACGCATAGCCTTCGGTAAGGAGAAAACGGATGTCTCAAAGCGACGATGTGTTGAAGGAATTTAAAGCCAAAGTGGAGAAGGTGGTGGAGGGGCTGAAGCTGAGCTTGGCCAAGTTTCGCACAGGGCGTGCAAACCTTTCTTTGTTGGATGGCATACGTGTCAACTATTATGGCTCATCCACGCCACTGAATGGTTGTGCCGCGCTGGGAGTGCCTGAGCCGCGCCTCATCACCATCAAACCCTATGACAAAGGTGTTTTGAAGGAAATAGAGAAAGCCATTCGCGAGGCCAATTTGGGCCTAAACCCTGTCAGCGACGGAGAGCTCATCCGCCTGCCCATTCCGCCTCTGACGGAGGCTCGCCGCAAGGAAATTGCCAAGCAGGTGCGCACGAAAGGCGAGGAGCACAAAGTGTCCATTCGGAATGAGCGCCGCGATGCCAACGAGGTGCTGAAGGGCCTGCAGAAAGACAAACTCATTTCCGAAGACGAGTCCAAGCGTATTTCGGAAAAAGTGCAGAAGGAAACCGATGCCGGCATAACGCGCATTGACGAGTGGGTGGAGAAAAAAGAAAAAGAAGTGATGGAAGTTTAGAAGAGTTTTTCAAGGCAGCCTTGTCCCGGCTGCGCGCAAAACAGCAGGGAGCCGCGCAGGGGCTGCTCCGAGGGCTCAAGCTCAATGCCCACAACGGTGCCTGGGACAAAAGGCTTGGGGAAATGCTCCAGGCCCAACAAGTGGCTGGCCAAAGCGCCCATGGCAGGTTGGTGGCCAACCAGAGCAATGGCTTTGAAGGTGCATTCAGCAAGCAGGGACTCAATGGCGCCCACCGGCATGTCCGGCAGCAGGGCTTTGTGGGCGCGCATCGTCCCCTCATACCCCATGGCGACGGACAGCAGTTGCGCTGTTTGCACACAGCGGACCAGGGGACTTAAGCAAATCAGCTCCACATCCGTCAAACGTGGAGCCAGCGCAAAGAAGTGGGAAGCCAGCAGAAGTCGGCCCTTGGTGGTAAGTGCGCGCTCCCCATCCCCCAAACCTTCGGGGATTTCTGCATCTGCATCACCATGGCGTATGAGATATGCCTTCACGTTTGTCGCCTTCCAGAACCGATACAAGCCTCGTGTTTAACAGATTAAGGAAGGAGTAGGTTGTTTTGGTATGCGTTGCAACACCTGCGTACAAATTTTGCTCAGCCTGTGTGTTTCTTGCCACTCCTGTCCACAGGGCATGGTTTTTTCTTCCAGGGGGGACAAAGGCGTAACAACGCGGAGGAGCAGTCTTTTTTGCACAGTTTTTGGGGTGGAGGGAGAGGAAGAGGCTTGCTCCTTGCTATAGAGAAGGCCATAAAGAGTACATGTTTAACATTGGCACAGGCGAGATGGTGCTGATTTGCGTTGTTGCGCTGTTGATTTTGGGCCCCAAACGTTTGCCCGAAATGGCGCGCAGCATTGGCCGTTTTTTGCGGAATTTTCAACGTCAGACGAACTCTGTGCGCAATTTGGTGGAGCGTGAGTTTTTGCGCATGGACTTAGAGGAAAACAACGCAACGGCTTTGAAGTCCATGGCCTCGTCGGAAGCTTTGCAGAACCCGCCACTGTCTCCTGCACCGGAGTTGTCTGTGGTTGTTTCTGCCGCCTCCACTCCCTATAACCCGTCTGCCGCGGCTGCGGAAGAGCCCTCCGTGCTGGAGGCAAATCCATATCACCTGTCCGCCGAGGAGTCCGCTGCTTCGCACATGGAGGCGTCCTCGTCCTTGTTGGAGTCGGAGTCGTCCTCTCTGTCCCCGGAGGTTTCCGCGGCTGTTTCTGTGGCCTCCACGGCTTATGCTTCGTCTGAGTCGGAGCCATCCGCCGAGGAGTTGTCTGCCTTACGCGAGGCAAAGTTGAACAGCCTTTTTGATGCTTGGCTGGAGAACAGGCCTGCGCTTTTTTCCGCGGAGCCGTCCTTGGAGGCACCTGAAGAGCCTCAAAAGTCCCTGAAGGAAGAGGAAGGAAAAGAAAATTGAGTGCCGAGGAGCCCAAAGCCAAAACCATGAAGTTGTCGGAGCATTTGGGGGAATTGCGCACACGGCTTTTGCGTTGTGTGGTGTCTGTGTTGGTGTTGGGGACTTTGTCTTTGGTGTTTTCGCGCGAAATTTTTGGTCTGCTGATGAGGCCCGCATTGGAAGCCCTGCCGGCTTCCTCGGCGGGTTTAATTTATACCTCAGCCATTGAAGAGATTAATGTTTTCATGAAGGTGGGTTTGTATACGGGCGTTTTTCTAACAACCCCCGTCATTCTTTGGCAGATTTGGGCTTTTGTTTCTCCAGGCCTCTATATAAAGGAGCGCAAGCTTGCAGCGCCTTTTGTGGTTGCTGGGACGGTGGCTTTTCTTGTGGGCATTTCTTTTTGCTACTTCGCGGTATTGCCGAGCATGTTTCAATTTTTGCTGAACGAGGAGTCCGCGACAGAGGCGGCGACAAAAATTCAGCGTGCCGAGGTGAGCAGAGAGTTGGCCTGGTTGCAGTGGCAGATGGCGGATTCGCAGCTGGAGGCGACACTGAAGGCAGCTGCAACAGAATTGGAGGAGCTGGTGGGTTGGAGGCAGAGCATCAACGAGGATGCGACTCAGGCCCTGGTGGTTTCCAGTTTGCAGCTGCTGCGTATGGCCCAGACAAAACATGCGGCTTTGGGTGGGCACATCCCTTCGGCCTTGTTGCCGGTCATTTCCAGTCACAAGGAAGGAGAGCTCAGCAAGGTACGTGAGCAGCTGGAGCAGGCCATGAATCTGGTGGCAAATGCCTTGGGTGCGGATGCGAAGCGTTTTAGGGAGCTCTGGAATTTGGAATTAAAGCTTGCCAAAGCCAAAACGCTTCATCGCGAGCTGGCGCAGACGCGCCCTATGTTGTCGATGAAAGAGCAGCTGAGCCTCATTCTCTTGTTGCTGATGGCCTTTGGTTTTATTTTCGAGCTGCCTGTGGTGATGGCGCTTTTGTCGTTGATTGGATTGATTCACTCCAAAACGCTGTTTAAATACCAGCGGCATGCCATTGTCGCCAGTTTGGTGCTTGCGGCGGTGATTACGCCGACGGGAGATGCGGTGAATTTGGCCTTTATGGCGGTACCGATGATGCTTTGTTATGAGCTGGGCGTTTTGTTGGTGTGGATGATGGAGAAAGCGCGCAAAGAGTCCGCTGGTGAAGCACAGGCCTCATAGCTTACAGTAGGGACGACTGCTACTTGTCGCCCACCCAACGAACGAAGGCGGATTTTCCTTGCCTGAAAACGAGAGAGTTGTATTTCAGGAATTTTTTTTTGAAAGATTGACAGCCTTGGAAATGGACATTAGGAAGCAATCGCGCGTTATCAGGTGTGAGAATTTATGCCCGAAAAGGATTTAGGCAGAAAGTACATTTGTTTTAAATGCAGTGCTCGGTTTTATGATCTTCGGCGTCCTGAGCCTCTGTGTCCCAAGTGCGGAGCAGACCAACGGGAATGCCCAGCTCCCAAGTTGAGTGAGGTACGTCGTCAACGTACCTCCCCCAAGCCCGCCCCCGTGTTGGATCCGCTGGTTCCAATTGCGGATTTGGAGGGAGAAGAAAGTGAGTTTGAAGATTTTGACGATGAGCCTGTTGACATAGACAACGATGAAGACTTTTAGATGAAGCGGGTGCTAGAGGATTCATGGCACCATCAAGCGTGGTTTTGTTTTTTTCGCGGAGGGTAGTTTGCAGGACGAACTTTTGGCTTTGACATCGCTTCAACAGGTAGACCTCGAAATTGCCGCCATGCAGAAAGCAGCGGCCTCCTATCCCAAACAGATGAGTTTGCTTGAAAAAGAACTGGAAGCTTTGGATGGCCTTCTGGAGTTCGAGAGAACCAAGTTGATGGACTTAGAGCGCCAAAAAGCCACCTTAGAGCAAACCATTTCCGAAGAAAGAGAAAAGACAAAAAAATGGGAAACACGTTTGTCCGAGCAGCGCTCCTCCCGCGAATATGCAGCGCTTGCTCGAGAGATTGATATTGCCAAGAAGAACAACCAGACACTCAACGAAGAGTTGGCAGAGCTTGGGAAGATGATTCAGCAGCAGCGGCAAACGCTGGTGCAAACGGAAGATGAGCACCTGGACAAGCGGCAGAGCATTGAAGAGCGCATTGCTGAGCAGAAGCAGCGTTTGGCGGACGTGGGCGGAAAAATGGCTGCTTTGGACCAAAGGCGTTTGCAGGCAGCCCAGACGGTGGGCAACGCTTTGTTGCGCCGCTATGATGCCGTGCGAAAAAAGCGCACACCCGCCTTGGTGGGTGTTTTGGCCCCGGGCACTTGCTTGGGTTGTCGAATGAACATTCCTCCGCAACTTTATAATATGCTGCGCACAACGCTGAGCTATGAGCTTTGCCCTTCGTGCCAGCGCATTATTTATGCCAAAGAGGAAGAGATTGAAACCGAAGGCTGACTTGCAAGGGCCGACGCCTTACGAGCAGAAGGAGTTGTTTGAGCCTTTGTCGGTTTCAGAAGCCGGAGTCAGCGAAAAGAAGCACACCTTTGTGCGCATTTATTCGGATGGGGCTTCGCGTGGAAACCCAGGCCCGGCGGGAGCGGGAGCGGTATTAGAAGGAGAAGACGGACACCCCATAGAGCACCTGGGGCGATTTTTGGGAAAGCAGACCAACAACCATGCGGAATACCAGGGAGCGTTGTTGGGACTACGCCGCGCCAGGGCCTTGGGGGCGACTTCCATAGAGCTTTTGTCGGACAGCCAGCTGCTCATTCGCCAGCTGCAAGGCAACTATCGCGTCAAAAACCCCGGACTTTTGCCTTTGTACAAAGAAGCACTTCAATGGTTGGCACAATTTTCCAAGGTGACTTTAACCTATATTCCCCGCGAAAAAAACCGGGCTGCGGATGCGATGAGCAACCGAGCCATTGACGAAGTCCTGGACTGTTGATAGAAGGGGCGAGCCAAAGCAGTCCGGGCGAACGCGCAGCTTTCATATGAAAGGTGGGAGGAAAGTCCGAGCTCCATAGGGCGGAGCGCTGGCTAACGGCCAGTTCGGAGCAATCTGAAGGAAAGTGCAACAGAAAACAGACCGCCTGAAGTCCGGGCAACCGGAATTCAGGCAAGGGTGAAATGGTGCGGTAAGAGCGCACCGCAGCCAAGGCGACTTGGTCGGCATGGCAAACCCTGCTTGGAGCAAGAGCAAACAGAGGGAGCCTTCTTCGGAAGGCGCTGTTGGCCCGACGGTTTCCCTCGGGTGGCTCGCTTGAGGGCTTAGGGCAACCTAGGCTCCAGATGAATGTTCGCCGCCCGCAAGGAAACTTGCGGGGACAGAACTCGGCTTATAGGACTGCTTTGGTTTTTTTTTAAGAAGGTTAAGGAGGAGGAGGTGTACATGAGGAAGGAAATGGCTGATGTAAAAGAAGCTTTTTCTTATGCTTGGGGCAAGTTTCCGCCTAGACTGGCCTAAGCCGTGAAAAAAATGTTTTGGCTCAGTTTGGTTGCGATGGGATTTCCCCTTGTGCAGGCGCAACCCATTCCCATACCGGAGATACTTCCTCCGAGTATGTCTTTGCCCGCGTCTTCTCAGGGGCCTGTGTCTGAATCTCAGAGTTTTAGACAAAGATGGACTTTGGTGGCGCAGAAATTCCAGGAAATGGAAGCCAACCCCGACTATGCGACAAGCTTTCTGGTTTCCAGAGAGTTGCGTGCTTGCCAGTGCAGTCGGCCCGACCCATGGGCGGTTTTGCGTGGGTTGGATGAAGGAAAGTCCGTGGAAGGCGGGACGGATGCAGAATGGCGTTGCGGGTTTTGTATGGTGCAAAAGTATACCCAGTGGCAGGAGCGTGTTTCCCAGCAATGTGGGTTGATGTTGACGCTTTCGTCTTTTGAGCTTGAGCGGTTGGAGAAGTCTGACGACGCCCATGGTTTGCCGAAGCGTTGTTTTGAGCGTGCGCGCTCCATGCACAAACCGGAAGGGGGTGTTTCAGCCAAAACAGAAGCGCTGCAACCCAAGGTACACAACGCCTTGGTGGAGCGCAAAGACTCCCATCGCTATTTGCGTGTTGTTGCGGGGCCCGCGTGTATGGTGAGTGTGGTGGGGACAGAGCTTCAATTCAGCAGCAGGGATTGGTTGGAGATTCCACCCCACCTGACGCAGTTGAGACTCAAAAGCACCTGCCAGGCCACGGTGGAAGTATACAAAGGCACGAAGGCGGAGTTTGAGCGGGTGGAGCATTTGTCCATAGGGGAGGACAACTTTTTGCGTTGGGAGAAGAAATGAGTTTCCCGGGGCGCTGGTTGTGTTTTGCGGCCAGGGTGGTGTCCCCTTTGGACTTAGGGCTTTTGCGCTCCTCCTTGCTGGAGTTGGGGTTTGACATGGACAAGCCCGCTTCCGACTACTCCACAGAGGTGGGCTGGCGTGTGTTGCAATGCCTTGCCCGGTTGAATGCGCCTCATTTGGAAGAAGCCATGGCGCAAAAAGAATTGGGCCGCAAACTGGCCTGGGCTTTGAGGGAGCAGAATTTTGTCAAACCGGCGCACTTAAGTTTGGCCAGACACCTGCCAGGCCCCCTTCGTATGCTCAGCCTGCAGAAGCTTGCCCATGGCACTCCTTTTGCTTATGTATATTCGCTGGAATGTGCAGGCTTGTGGAAGTTAAGCTTTGAGGTGGGAATGCTTGTGCCCTTCTCTTTGGGTGTATGGGAGGTGCTTGGTGAATGGCTCGGCAAGAGGTGGGTTGTTTCCGCGGGGCCCATGCCAGGTGCTGTTCTCTTTGTCCAGGAGGCTTGAGGTGGACTCAAACCAGGAAGAAAAAATAAAAGCGCTGGTGGGAAAAGCGCTGGGAGTTGAGGTTTCCGGCGCGCAGCTTGTCCGCCTGAAGCAGGACGCTTCGCTTCGCTCCTATTTTCGCGTTGTTTTGCCCAACCAGGCTTCGTGGGTTGTCATGACGATGCCCAAAGACGCTTTGAAAAAAAGCGAAGAAGGCGGAGCGGCGTTTTCTTCAGAAGAGCTTCCATTTCTCAACGTCCACCGTTATTTGAAGCAACTGGGCATGCCTGTCCCCGAGGTGTTTTGTTTTGACGAAGCGCAGGGGATGATGTTGCTTGAAGACTTGGGCGACACAACGCTTGAAGCCCATGTGCAACAGCACCCGGGCGCTTTGGAGTCCAGCTATACAGAGTTGGTGGACATGCTGGCATGTTTGCGCGCGCGCGCAGAAAAAACACCTGCACCTGACTGCCTTGGTTTTCAGCGCGAATTCAATGTGGAGCTTTATTTGTGGGAGCTTCAGCATTTTCGCGAGTGGGGTTTGGACATATGGAGCCGCGTTTCGCGCACAGAAAAAGACAATGCAGCGCTTTTGGAATGTTTTGAAACTTTGGCGCAGGCTTTGGCTGCTTTGCCGCGAGGGTTTACACACCGAGACTTTCAAAGTCGCAACCTCATGCTTAAACAAAGCCGATGGCACCTCATTGACTTTCAGGATGCGTTGCAAGCACCGAGGGCCTATGACTTGGTGGCTTTGCTGCAAGACAGCTACATTCAGCTGGAGCCTTCTTTTGTGCGGAGCATGGTGAAGCATTATGTGGCTTGTTTTGAAAAACATGCTGGTGCGTCCATGGACGAAGCCAGCTTTGTGCATGCGTTTGACTTGCTGACAGTGCAGCGCAAACTCAAAGACGCAGCTCGCTTTGAGTATATTGCGCGCCAGAAGCACAACACCAGCTTCCTCCCCTTCATTCCCCTTTCCTTAAATTATGCGCGTGCTGCTTTGAGTCGTTTGCCGGAATTGGCGGGGCTTGGGGAGTTGCTTGCGCGCTGGTTGCCGGAGTTTGCATGAAGCTGGCCGGTTTGGTGTTATGTGCAGGAAGGGGCACGCGTCTGGGTTGTCTGACGCAGAGGTGGCCCAAGGCCGCCATTCCCTTGTTGGGCCAACCGCTGTTGCGTTTTCCGCTGGCCTTGTTGGCCAAAGCCGGCATAGGTGAGGTGGGCGTGAATGTGCACCACCTTCCGAAAAAGATGGAGGAGGTGGCGAGGGAGGAAGCCGCGCGCATGCAGCTTGGGTTGACACTTTCCCACGAGGAGACACTCCAGGGCACAGGTGGAGGACTCAGAGAGCTTATGCGGCGTTTGTCGGCAGACGCTTGGGTGGTGGTCAATGGGGATGTGGTTTTGTCCATGGAGTTGACGCCCTTCATTCAGGAGCACCTTGCTTCAGGCGCTGATGTGAGCATGCTTTTGATGCCTATGCCCGAAGGCGCGACATACAACCCGGTGGAGGTGGATGAGGCGGGGAGGGTATGCCGCATAGCAAGCCATGGCCCGGGAGGGCTACGCACGCAGCCATGGCACTTTATGGGCGTATATATGCTGTCCTCGAGCGTGTTGCCCTATTTGGAGAGGCCGGGTTTTTTTGACATAGCGCACGACATTTTTCCGCAGCTTATTGGCGATGGCCGTTTTATTCGCGCGCACTGTTTGCCAACCCCACCTTATTGGTCTGACGTGGGAACGTATGAGCGTTTTTTGCAGACGCACGACGACTTGATGGCGGGCCGTGTGGATGGGAGTCCTTTTTTTCCGCATTGGCCTTGGCGCACCCCCACGCCGGAAGCCATTTATTTAGAGCAGGGTGTATGTTTTGGCCGAGGCATGGCTTTGACGCCTCCTTTGTGGATTTCAGGGGGGAAGTTGAGGCAGGGGCAGCTGGGCCCTTTTGTTTCCGTGGGTGCAGGCGTCCAGTTGGGTGAAGGCCAGTGTTTTCAGCACGCGGCTTTGTTGGAAGGAGCCACGCTGTTGGAGCCCAACCGACATTATGTTTCCGGAATTGCGGTAGGCGAGCAATGGATTCCCGTAGAAACGCTTAAGCCGCCGAAGACAGGCGAAAAGATACCCCAAGCGGATAAAGAACCCTGAAGGAGGATTTTTGTCCTCTGACAATAAAGGAAAGGCTGCAGATGATTCCTGAAGGAGGATTTTTGTTTCCTGGCGGTTTGAGGTGAGGATTTCGCGAGGGGAGTGCACCCCAGTGCATGACCCGAGCGAAACCGGAGCCTCAAGCCGCCAGGAAACAAAAAGACCCTTCAGGAAGCGAAGCAGCGGATGAGGATGCAGGTGATGTTGTCTGTACCGCCATGCGCATTGGCTGCTTGAATCAGCGTTGAGCATGTCTTTTCCAAGTCAGAAGCCGAAGAGAGGATGGAGGCAATTTCAGCATCAGACACCATGCCGGAAAGCCCATCGGAGCATAAAAGAAACAAGTCTCCGGGCTGTGGGACAACGCGCAACAAATCCACCTGCACAGTATTTTTCATGCCGAGGGCACGTAAAATGACGTTTTTATGCGGGAAATTTTCGATTTCTTCCGGGGCGAGTTTTTTGGTTCTCAAATAGTCGTTGAGCAGAGAATGATCTTCCGTGAGTTGTTTGAGGGTACCTGAGCGCAAGAAATAACTGCGGCTGTCGCCGACATGGGCAATGTATGTGCATTTGGGTGTGAAATAGGCGCTGACAATGGTTGTCCCCATGCCTCTGAATTTGGGGTCTACATTTTGCCGCTCATAAATCCGGACATTTGCGAGTTTGATTCCGGTTGCCAATCGGTTTTCGTCATAGTTGCGAGACTTATCCATTTTGAAAGGCCAGGTGGCTTCATGGTCCTTCGCTGTCATGAGGAAGAAATTGGCCATTTCATCCACGGCAATCTGCGAAGCAATTTCTCCGGAAGCGTGTCCACCCATTCCATCCGCAACAACAGACAGCTGCTCCTCCGGCATCATAAGGAGGTTGTCCTCATTGTGTGCGCGCTTCATTCCAACATGAGTTTGCCCAGCCATCAAAATCCGCATGCGTCCTCTAAAATAAGCTCCTTTGTCGCATAGGTCCAGAAGTGAGTTTGAAATCAGCCAGCTTCAAACGAAATGAAATCTCCAACCTGAGTCTTTGAGAATTGTAACGCGCCTGCACGCAACTCCAAAGCAGAACGTGCACCCACGACAAGCGTTCCCACCCTCCAGGGTGGAAATGCGTGCAACATGTGAAGAATTTTTCCGTGCTTGTCCAAAAAAACAACATCTATCGGAAACCGCATAAAGAAACTGTGGATGCTGTTGCAGGGCACAATATGAAGAGCGCTTCCCATGGGCAAGTCGCGCGCGCCCATGAGTCCCTGCAAGCGTTTGGCAAAACTTCTCGCTTCCCTGACTTCTTGTGCCAGAATACAGTTGCGTGTTTTGTTTATGGCGCGTAGGTGCATTTTTCTATGTTGAGACGGTTGACAAAGCCCTTAAGCTTGGTTTTGGTGTCGCCGCAAATTCCTCCGAATACAGGCAATGTTGCGCGTTTATGCGCAGTGACGGGTTGCCAACTCCTTTTGGTGGGGCCATTGGGGTTTTCCATAGATGACAGACATTTGCGTCGAGCAGGTTTGGATTATTGGGACAAAGTTTTTTTAAAATATTATTCTGCATTTTCGGACTATTTAGAAGAGTGGAGTGCAGCCCGTCGTTGGTTATTTTCTGCCAGAGCGCAAAAAAGTTGCTTTTCTGTTGAATATGAACCAGGAGATCATCTTATTTTTGGCTCTGAAATCTGCGGTTTAAGTGATGAGGTTTATGCGACGTCCCAAGGGGTGCGGGTGACGATTCCCATGCTGGAAGGAATACGCTCTTTGAATTTGTCAACGGCAGTAGGTATTGCCACCTATGAAGCAATACGACAGTTGCAGTTTTCACAAAACTGATGGAGAGTGAGTGGGGGGTGGACTTTTGAATGGTTTTTTTAAAAATAAAGTGAGTGGGTTTTTGGAACACATGAAATAGGGGAAAAGGAGTCTCATTTATCCACCTGAATGCAATAAACTCAAGATGGCCTATCAGGAAAAAAAACGATGACCACAAAGCGAGGTGAGCAAGAGCACTCTGAGGCGGTTTTGGCCAAGGAGAGGTTGCAGGGAGCGCAGGAAGCTGTTGCCAATGAAGTAGCGGCAGCTGAGCCCGAGATGCCTTCTTTGTTGGCGGAGCCTCCGTTGGAAAAAGGACGAGTGGCTGTCCTCAAATTTGAAAACCACTCTCGCAATGCAATGGCAACAGTGCCGATGATGCCGGCTGTGTCGGCAGAGCTGGTTCCTGTGGAAAAGCGTTTGCCGCCTTTTGCATACCCACCTGTGTTTGGTGGGGCAGCGCGTGTATTTTCGGATTCCACTCCTGCGGGTGGTGTGCCCGCTCCTGTGTGGAATTCGGAAGCTGCAACCTCAGAAGCAGAAGCATTGTATGAAGATGGCCTGGGCGAAACCACGCCAGTCCTTTCTGCTTCGGATGAGCATTTGCAGCAGGTGGCTGTTACGGAGGAAGAGCCTCCATCTGCAGCCAAACCTTCGCACCCACACAAAGCTGTGACGCCAACAAAACCGAATGCGCCGACACTCGCGTCGCAAACGGATGTCCCAACTCAGCCGTGGCTTCCCATCGTCGAGGAAGCTGGGGCGTCACGCGGTGCAGCAAATTTTGAAAGCAGAAATTCTGGAAACGAAGGCCTCGAAGTCGAAGAGCCGGAGACGAAGCCAATCAGCGGATGGATGATATGGAGCGTCGCTGTTGTGTTGTCGGTGATAGTAGCCTCCTGGGTGTTTTTCACTTATGAGAGTAACCCAAAGCCGCTTTCTGTTGCCGCTGTTTCGAGAGAAACGTCCACGCCTCCTGTGTCTTCTGCAGCCGCCGCCGCTGTGTCGCCTGAAAAGTCCGCACAATCTTCTTCATTGGATATTTCGGATGGCATGCGATTGGCGTTGGCACCTTCTTCCGTGAAGTCCAACTCAAACCAGGCTGCAGAAGCGCAACCTGCAACGCAAGCGAAAGAGGCGTCGGCCTCCAATTCGGAAAAAGCGGATGGCAAGTTAGCAAAAGCAGATGAGGCTTTGTTGGCGCCAGAGGCCAGTCAGGCTGCGTTGCTTGCTGGAACAGGCGTTTCTGCGCGACCAAAGGCAGAGCAGATGTCCAACGAGGAGCGTGTCTTTTTGGCAGGCTTGGAAGCCGCCAGGAAATACACGCAGGAAGATCAGTTCAACCGTGCACTCAGAGAGCTGGACAAAATCCAGGCGCTGCAAAAAAAATATCCAACGCGCTCTTTGGAATTCCATTTTCTCCACGGGACTTCTTTGGCTTTTGCAGGAAAAGACTCCAGACAAACCTTAAAGGCATTGCAAATACTGGAGCCCATTCGAAATGCCTACAAAACAAACCCCGACTATTGGCGTGCCTCAGGTTTCGCCAACCAGGTTTTGGGAATGGATGAAGCCAGGCCCAAAAATGAAAGACGCAAATTTTTAAGCCAAGCAAAGTCGGACTATAGCGAGTCGCTGCGTTTTGGGCGAAACAACCCCAAATACACACAAGCGCGCTCCTATATTGAGCATATTGAACGCGACTTGCAGGGACTTATGGATGATAACACTGGGAATTGAAACCTCGTGTGACGAAACAGCCGTAGCCCTTGTGAAAGACGGTCGCGAAGTGTTGGCGGATGTGGTGTTGACACAAGCCTGCTTGCATGAGCGCTTTGGGGGGGTGGTGCCGGAAATAGCCAGCCGCAACCACTTAAGCCAATTGCTGCCCTGTTTGGAAACGGCGCTTCAAAAAGCCCAGAAGACGCTGGCGGAGGTGGCGCTTTATGCCGTCACCGCGGGGCCTGGTTTGCAGGGGGCTTTGTTGGTGGGAGTGTTGGCCGCCAAAACCTTGGCACGTGCCCATGGCCGCCCTTGCATTGGCGTCAACCATTTGGAGGGGCACCTCTTGGCCATTGCCTTGGCCAAGGAGCCTCCGAAACCACCTTTTTTGAGTTTGGTGGTTTCGGGGGGGCACACGCATTTGTTTGCGGTGGAGGCTGTGGGTGGCTACCGCAAAATAGCATCCACGAGAGATGATGCAGCCGGTGAGGCTTTTGACAAGGTAGCTCGCCTGCTGGGCTTGCCCTACCCCGGAGGGATGCAGATAGACATATTGGCCAGACAGGGAAACCCCGGGGCTTTTGCTTTCCCTCGGGCCCTGAAGGGAAAGAAGGTATACGACTTTTCTTTTTCCGGCCTCAAAACAGCTGTTTCTCATGTCATTGCCCAGGAGGGTGTGCCCAGCGGCCAGCGCCTCTATGACTTGTGCGCTTCATTCCAGGAAGCCGTGGCCGATGTACTCACCAGAAAATGGATGGCCGCCGCCAGGCAGCTGGGGTTTGAAACCGTGACTTTGGGAGGTGGTGTGGCCGCGAATTCTCGTTTGAGAAGCCTGGCCGTTGAGCGCGCGAAGGCCGCCAACCTCCAGTTGTATTTGCCGGAGCCTTCCTTGTGTACAGACAACGCGGCGATGATTGCCTTGGCAGGCCACGAGGCCTATATGCGCGGGGAGCGAGGGTGCATGGCCTTGGATGCGAACCCCACCTGGCATTTGGTTTGAAAGGAAGCCCCTATGAGTTTGGCATTCAAGTCCCCTCAGGGCATGTTGTATGAGCGAGGACTCAAACCCAAAAGCAGCTTTGGTCAGAATTTTTTAGCTGACGAAGGTTTGCTTCAGCAGATGGTAGCATTGGCCGAGCTTAAACCTGAAGAGCCTGTCGTTGAATTGGGGGCTGGGCTGGGGCATTTAAGCAGGCACTTGTTGGAAGCGGGGGTGGAGCTGTGGGCGGTGGAAAAAGAGCGCGACATGGCCCAAGTGCTTCGCGAGCATAGCTGGCCTCGTTTCCATGTGGTGGAGCAGAATGCGGTGAAGGTGGAGTTTGCGCTTTTAACCTCAAAACCAGAAGGCAGCGTGGTAGGCAACTTGCCCTACCATTTAAGTGCGCCGCTTTTGTTTTCGGTGCTGCGCCAGGTGTCTTTTGTACGCAACGCCACTTTCACTTTGCAGCGCGAAGTGGTGGAGCGCCTGGTGGCCGCACCCGGAAGCCGGGAATATGGCCTTTTGTCTGTGCTTCTGGGGCACAAGTTTGCGTTGGAAAACGTGCTGCACATTTCGGCGCGTTGTTTTTTTCCAGCGCCCAAAGTGGATTCTTGTGTTTTGAGAATGCGGCGCCTTTTAACCCCACGTGGTTTTGTCAAAGACGAAGCGCGTTTTGTGCGGCTGGTGAAAGCCGCTTTTTCCCGCAGGCGCAAAACCCTTGCCAACGCCCTCAAAAGCGACATGGAATTGTTTGCGCGGCAGTCCATTCAACAAAGCCTGGAAATGGCACAAATCAACCCTCAGCGACGTCCTGAGACTTTGTCTGCAGAAGAATTTGCAAAGCTTGAGGCAGTGCTTCCCTGAGGGAAGCGAAGTCAGCTGGGTTTTTGCCCCATGAGCAACTCATCCAGTCCTTGGCCGCGCTCTTCCAGGTAGCGGTGGAAGCCAGCTTCAGAGAGCCCCAAGTCCTCGAGGGTTTTGGAAATCAGCTGCTCCAAAGGCTCCTTGGGTTGCTTTTTGAGTGCCAGGGCCAGTTTCAGCATGGCAAGGCCATAGAGGCCATCCGCCATGTTTTCGGGAGCAGGTGTTTTTTGAGTCAGGGTACGGGTTTGGCTGTGGGTTTGTGTCCGCTTTGGAGGGGGGCGCCGTGACATGGAGGGAGACTACTTTTCAGGCGGGCATAATTCAACCCTCATGCGAGGAAATGTGCATGAAAGCAGATAAGCCGTGGGCAAAACACTCAAAACCTGTCATACCTCCATTGTGCCGACGGCGATTTTCCCGAAGAAGACGGCGGAAGGCCACCTTATAAGTATATTAGTCTGAACGAACCCTTCATTTTGACAGGAGGTGAACCATGAAAAAGGTCACCATCCACGAGTTGAAAAAGCACAAGGCAGAGGGGCAGAAAATTTGTGTCGTCACTGCCTATGACGCGGCTTTTGCCAGAATATTCGACGAGGCGGGGGTGGATGTGTTGTTGGTGGGGGACTCTCTGGGGATGGTGGTGCAGGGCCATGTGTCGACTTTACCGGTGACGATGGAGCAGATGCTCTACCACACCCAGGCCGTTTCCCGCGGTACAAAGCGCGCCCACATTGTGGCGGACTTGCCATTTGGAAGCTACCAGGCCTCTGACGAAGAAGCCGTGAGGAATGCTTCGCGCCTCATTGCGGAAGGCGGAGCAGGCAGCGTCAAACTGGAAGGCGGCGAAGCTTATGCCTCAACCGTGCAGCGCCTGGTGCGCTCCGGCATTCCCGTCATGGGGCACATAGGCCTCATGCCCCAACAAGTACACAGCACGGGCGGCTTTGTTGTACAGGGGCGCAGCGAGGAGAGCGCAGCGCAAATCATCCGCGACGCCAAAGCCCTGGAGCAAGCCGGCGTCTATGCGCTGGTTTTGGAAGCCATTCCTACAGAGTTGGCGCGTGTTTTAAGTGGCATGCTTTCCATTCCCACCATAGGCATTGGCGCCGGCAGGCATTGCGACGGACAGGTGCTGGTAAGCTATGACTTGCTTGGCCTCATTCCGGATTTTAAGCCCAAATTCGTCAAAAGGTTTGCGAACCTTCATGCGGTGGTTTTTGAGGCAACCCAGCAGTTTTGCGAAGAGGTGCGCGCAGAAAGTTTCCCCGGTGAGGAGCACACTTTTCACGCGATGCGTCTGGTGGCTTCCAACCCTCCCTCCCCTGAAGAAGAGCCTGGGCGCACAGGCTCTGACTATGGCGCGCCCATATGAGTCTTGTGTTTTTGACGACGGTGACAGAAGTGCGCGCTCAGGTGGCTGCGCTGACCGCACAGGCGCGCAGTTTGGCCCTGGTGCCAACCATGGGCTGTTTACACAAAGGGCATTTGGCTTTGGTGGAGGCGGCGCGGGAGAAGGCGGAGGTGGTGGCGCTTTCCATTTTTGTCAACCCTCTGCAGTTTGGCCCCAACGAGGATTTTGGAAGATACCCTCGCCAGCTGGAGGAGGACTTAAAAACATGCGAGGGGGCGGGGGTGGATTGGGTATACGCCCCCGCAGCGCAGCAGTTTTACCCCCCCGGTTTCCAAACCTATGTGAGTTGTGAAGTGTGGAGTCAACCTTTGTGCGGGCAAAGCCGGCCAACGCATTTTCGCGGTGTGACGACAGTGGTATGCAAGTTGTTTGCTTTGTTTCGCCCTCGTTGGGCGATGTTTGGTGAGAAAGATTTTCAGCAGCTTTGTCTGGTGCGAGCGATGAGCAGAGATTTGGATTTGGGGGTGGAGGTGGTGGGCATTCCCATTATACGCGAGGGAGATGGCCTGGCATTAAGCTCTCGCAATGTGTTGTTGTCCGAGGCGGAGCGCAAGCAGGCGACGGCGCTTTCCCGGGTTTTGTTTTCTGCAAAGCAACGACATGGTAACGGAGAGCGCCGAGCCTCTCTTTTGAAAGAGGAAGCGAAACAGTGTCTGCTTCAGGCCGGTGTACGCATAGACTATGTGGACATTGTGGATGAGGCGACGCTGCAGCCCGTGGAATACATTGAAACCCGGAGTGCACGCATGTTGGTAGCGGGTTTTGTGGGAAACACGCGGTTGATTGACAACATATCGCTTAACGGCGCAGATGTTTGTTCAGCACATGTTGATTAAGCTGCATGGCTTTTAAATGATTTGAGGCGGCATGAAAGGAAACCCAGGCAAAACCGCAATACGCAACATTGCCGAAAACCGGCAAGCGCGTTTTTTCTATGAAATAGAAGACAGCCTGGAAGCCGGCATAGAGCTTTTGGGCAGCGAGGTGAAGTCCTTGCGCGAAGGGAAAGTCAGCCTTGCAGAAGCTTATGCTGCACCCAAAGGCAATGCGCTTTACCTCTATAAGGTGCACATTCCTCCCTACAAAGCCGCCGGCCTTTTTGGGCATGAGCCATTGAGGCCGCGCCGTCTTTTGTTGCACCGCAAGGAAATGGAAAAGTGGTCCTCCAAAGTGAGGGAGCGGGGGTTGACCTTGGTGCCGCTCTCCCTCTATTTTAAAGAAGGTTGGGCCAAAGTGCAGCTGGGCTTGTGTTCCGGAAAGAAGCAATCCGACAGGCGCCAACACATAAAGGAGCGCCAGATGCAGCGCGAAGTTGCCGCGGCATTCAGGAAACGATGATGGAAAATTCGCTGAAAGAAAAGCAAAACAAGCTGAGCTCCATGCTCGAAAGAGGGATGGTGATGATTTATTTGGACGCACGCAAGCCCGGCGTGCGTTTGCCTGCGAATTTGGAAGCCCAGGCGCATGTGGCGTTGAACCTCTCCTACCGCTTTTCCCCTCCGGATTTGACGGTGAATGTTTGGGGTGTGCGTGCCACACTGAGTTTTGAAGGGAGGCCTTTTCTTGTAGCCATTCCCTGGTCTGCCATTTTTGCAATTCGAAGCCACACGACGATGGAGTTTTGGCTTTTTCCGGAGGATGTGCCGGAGGAATTTTTGGAGACAGAGGAAGCGCAGGAGGAGGTGCCTGCCAAGCAGGGAAAGCGAAGCACCTTTCAACTTGTGCACTCTGCGCCGCCCAAAGCCGAAGACGAGGTTTCTGCAGACTCTGCCATTTCGGCGGACTCTGCGGTTTCTGCAGAAGGAGAGGTTTTGGAAGATTCAACCAAAGGCGAGGAGGAGGTTTTGCGCAAACCCAGGACAACGCCCCCTCATTTGAAACTGCTCCATTAGGGAGTGTCCCCAAGCCGGCGGTGCTTCAGCGCAGGCAGGCGGGTGCGCAACTCTGAAAGTCGTTTCAAGTCTATTTCCGCCAGGGCCATCCCCTCACCCTCCTCACACAGGGCCACCACCTTCCCCCAGGGGTCCACCACCATGGCATGCCCAAAAGTTTTGCGTTTGGGGCCATGTTGGCCCACTTGTGCCGGTGCTGCGAGCCAGCAGAGGTTTTCAATGGCTCTGGCACGCAAAAGCACTTCCCAATGGACATGGCCTGTCTCCCATGTGAATGCCGCAGGCACCCAGAGCAGCACAGCGCCCAAAGCGCCAAGCTGTCGGTAGAGCTCCGGAAAACGCAAGTCATAACAGATGGATAGCCCCATAGCACCCACAGAGGTTCGAACGCAGACCACGTTGTTGCCGGGGCTTGTGGTTTCGGATTCGCGGTGGCGCATGTCCACTTCAGCATCAAAGAGGTGGATTTTGCGATAGACGGCCAGGCATTCGCCTTCAGGGCTCAAAAGCAGGCTGCTGTTATAGGGTTTTTCGCCGTTTGCGCGTTTTTCAAGCACAGAGCCTATGAGAATTCCAACGCCCAGGCATTTGGCCAGCTGTGCCATGGCCGACACGCTTGGGCCGTCCAGGTTTTCGGCCATGCTGGCTGCCTGGTGGGAAGGCCCCATCCAAAAGCAATTTTCGGGAAGTCCCACCCATTGCGCCCCTTGTTTTGCGGCTTTGGCAATGAGGTGGGTGGCCTTCTGCAGATTGTCATTTTTGTCAGCCAAGGAAGTCATTTGCAGAGCGGCGAGTTTAAATGTTGTCATGGGAAGGTTTGCACCTCTTGCAGGATTGTAGTAGGCAGAGCAGGCTTTTTTGTAGCGGAGAGTGTTTTTGTAGCTTGGCGGGTTGAGAGGGCCCGCTTTTTTTGTGCAAGTTTATGACTGCCGTTGAGAATGTACAGACGACCATCGACAAAGCCAAGGAGCTCCTGGAGCCTTTGCTTGAAGCAGAAGGTTATGAGCTTTTGGACATGGAATACAAACAAGAGTCTGGACGTTGGATATTGCGTTTATACATAGATAAGCCTGGTGGGGTGGATTTGGAGGATTGTGTTCGGCTGACAGGCGTTGTAGGCCCCTTTTTGGATGTGGAGGACATTGTTTCGCAGGAATACAACCTCGAGGTTTCCAGCCCGGGGCTCAATCGCCCATTGACGAAGCCACAACATTTCGTTCAAGTCTTAGGGCAGAAGATTCGAGTGAAGGCCAAAAAGCCGCTGAGTCGACCGCCTGAACCGCCCAGGCGGGTGTTGAAGGGGCGTTTGGTGAATGTCAGCGAGAGTGCTGTTGAGCTTGACATAGAGGTGGTGGGAAAGGTTTGGATAGAGTTTTCAGAAATTGCAAAGGCGAATTTGGAGTATGAGTTTTGAAGCTTGGCTCCCAGGCCAAATGAACAGACACCGACATATGCGTCGCGAAGTTTTTAAGGAGAATATGTATGGCCCTTGCCAATGAAGGACCGTCGTTGGACGACATTATTACTCAGGTAGCCAAAGACAAAGGCATTGAGAAATCGACGTTGTTGTCCAGCCTTGAAGAGGCCATGCGGACTGCTGCCAAAAAGCATTTTGGCCAGGAGCGCCAGCTGGAAGCGCAATATAACCCTCAGAAGGGTGTGGTTGAAATTTCTCAAGTCATCTCCATTGTCGAAGAAATTGTGGACCCCTTGAATGCGGTCAACGAGTTGACTTTGCCGCAGGCCAGGCAAAAAGGTTTGGATGTGCAAGTGGGAGATGAGCTTGTTTTCCAAATTTTCTATCGCGACGAAGATGCGGCAGAAGCCAAAGCGCAGGACGAGCGTTGCGGCGACATTCTTGGACTCAAAACCTTCAGGCGAGGATTTGGTCGAATTGCGGCGCAGACAGCCAAACAAGTGCTGCGCCAGAGGACCAGAGATGTGGAGCGGGAGAACGTCTATAACGAATACAAAGACCGCAAAAATGAAATTGTCACAGGCATTGCGCGCCGGCTTGAGCGCAGAAACCTCATTGTGGATTTGGGGCGCGCTGAAGCCGTTTTGCCAGAGCGGGAGCAAGTGCCTCGTGAGGTTTATCGCCCGGGAGACCGTGTCCAAGCCTATGTGGTGGAGGTGTTGCGCGAGTCCAAAGGGCCGCAGATTGTCCTTTCGCGCACGGCCGTCAATCTGCTTGTCAAATTGTTTGAGATGGAAGTGCCTGAAATAACGGAAGGCATTGTTGTCATTGAGGCGGCCGCCCGAGAGCCGGGCCGCAGAGCCAAAATTGCTGTAAGCTCTCGCGAGCCGGATGTGGACCCTGTTGGAACTTGCGTCGGCATGAAAGGCAGCCGGGTGCAGGCGGTGGTCCAGGAGCTTCGTGGGGAGAAGATTGACATTATTCCCTGGGATGAAGACCCGGCGCGTTTTGTGTGTGCTGCGCTTGCGCCTGCCGAAGTTTCCCGCGTCATCATCGACGAATCGAACCGTGCGATGGAGATTGTGGTTCCGGATGACCAGTTGTCCTTGGCCATTGGTCGGCATGGGCAGAACGTTCGTCTGGCTGCACAGCTGACGGGTTGGAAACTCGACATCAACAGCGAAACCCGCGTGAAAGAGATACGTGAGTTTGCAACGAAGAGTTTGGGAGCTTTGCCGGGGATGAACGAAGTTTTGGTCGAAACACTCTATGCGCATGGTTTTCGACAAGCCAAGGACATTGTGGAGGCTTCGCCTGAAGTATTGGTGCAGATTCCAGGGTTGGAAGCTGCTCAAATTGAGATTTTACAAAAAGCTGCTGCTGAGCAGTGTGTTTTGGAGTCGGGTGCACTAAAAGCTACCCAGGCAGAGCCTGATAAAGCTAAAGAGGGTTCGGTTTCAGGAGATGAGGGAGGCAAAAGCTTTGGGGAGAAGGTATGAATTCTTCCTGCATTGAAGAGCGCCCCAAGCATATTCCGAGGCGCACATGTGTGGGGTGCAGGAAGAGGAAGCGGAAGGAGAAGTTGTTGAGGTGTGTCGTAGGGAAGGAGGGCATATTGCGTTGGGACAGAGCCAAAGTTCTGGAAGGTCGAGGCGCTTATATTTGCGGAGAGGCTTGTTTAAAGAAGGCGCTTGCAGCAAAAGCATTTCATCGAGTTTTCCGAGGGCAGCAGCTGGAGCTGAGTGAGGAGATGTACAGTTGTGAGGGCGTAAAAAAAGAGGGTGTAAAAAAAGAAGTTTCTGGTCCGTTGGTTTGTTTGTAGATGCACTGTTGAAGTCGTTGGATTGTTGAAGTGTGGGGCCTACATGTCGAAGAAGCGCGTTCACGAGATTGCCAAGGAATTAAGGACTCAAGGCATCGAACTGGACAACAAAGATGTTGTACAGGAGCTGGTCAGTTTGGGCTATGAGGTGAGAAGTCACTCCAGCTCGCTGGAAGATGACCAGGCTGCTGCTGCCGTTCAAAGGATATTGGACAAACGTCGCCCCAAACCAGCTTCTGTTGCAGCCCAAAAGGGGTTTGTTGTTCGCAGAAGAGCGGGGGAAGAAGTGGTATCCGTTGTTATTCCTGAAACAAAAGCCAAAAAAACATTGCCGCCACCCAGACAAGTGACAAGCCTGGTGGAGTCTGCTGCTGTTTTCAAAATGGCGCATGAGGTGGAGGTGGCCCAGACGCCACCTGTGGTTGGCACCTCTGTGCCCTCTCTGGTTTCTTTGGAGCCCAAAGAAGTGTTGACAGAGTCTCCGGCGGCCCAGGACATTTTGCCTCCAGCTTCGGAGTCTTCTCCATTCGTTTTGCCGGAGAGCCCGGCTTTAGAAAAGGAAGCAGTGACGTTGTTGCCTATTGAAACGGTTGTTTCAGAATCCCCACCTCCGGTTTTAGAGCGCAAGCAGATGTTTCCTGCGCAACCTTCTTTTCCAAAACCGGCACATGAGCGTATGCAGACACAGATAAAACCAAAGCCCAAATCAGAAACTTCTTCTCAAGCCACGCGCTCCTCTTTCAGAGCGGGTGCATCTGCCTGGCAGCATTCGGCTTCTTCTGCTTCTTCCAGTGCGACGGCTTCGTCGCAAGGAGAAGGGCGAGCTTTGCGTCCAACGGCCACTCAGGCGGTGATTGTCAATCGTCCGCTCATTCAAATTAAGCGCCCGGCGGCAGCACCCAGTGGCCGCTATTCCGGAGCTCCGGCTCGCCGGCCTGTTGAGCCGCGGGAGATAAGGCCTCCGCCGCCGCAACCTCCTCCTTCCCCCGGCCGCATTCGCGAGACGGTGGATGTGCTTAGGACAAAAGAGAAGGAACGTCCCAAGCGGGGGAGGATAGGGGAGAAGGATACAGGTTCTGCCCAGCAGGACATCCGCGAGTTTGTTTTTGGCAGACCGACCACCGCTGTTCGGGCGCGAAAGAAAAAGCAAATAAAGCGCGGGCAGCGCACTCCCATAACGGAGATGTCAGAAGACAAAAAGGTGATTCGTCTTCAGCAAGGGATTACCATCAGTGATTTGTCTCAACGCATGGGCGTCAAAGTCAACGAGCTTATCAAAAAGCTGATGTTGTCGGGCTCGATGGTGACGGCGAACCAGATGATTGATGTGGACACGGCCACAGACGTTGCTTCTGCTTATGGGTGGAAGATTGAGAAAGTCGGTTTCGAAGTGGAAGACTTTTTGGGTGATTTGGAAATCAACCCGGAAGACATCCGCCCAAGGCCTCCTGTGGTGACAGTCATGGGGCACGTCGACCATGGAAAGACTTCGCTTTTGGATGCCATACGCTCCACCAATGTGGCCCGAGGTGAAGCTGGCGGCATTACACAGCACATTGGCGCATATACCGTGTCGACACCTTCTGGAGATGTGACATTTTTGGACACGCCGGGGCATGAAGCCTTCTCTGCGATGCGTGAGCGAGGTGCAAACATTACAGACGTGGTTGTCTTGGTGGTTGCTGCAGACGACGGGGTAATGCCGCAGACCAAAGAAGCCATTTCGCATGCGAAGGCGGCCGAAGTCCCCATTGTGGTTGCCATCAACAAGATGGATTTGCCCACCGCCAACCCGGACAGAATCAAAAAAGAGTTGGCAGACTTGGAGCTGATTCCCGAGGATTGGGGCGGCCAAACCATAACGGTGCCTGTTTCTGCCAAAGCGCGTCAGGGCATTGACTTGTTGTTGGAAAACATTTTGTTGCAGGCTGAAATTTTGGAGCTCAGCACCAACCCCAACCGCCCCGCCATTGGAACCATACTGGAAGCCAAACTTGAAAAAGGGCGAGGCCCTGTTGCGACGGTGCTGATTCAGGAAGGCACCTTACATACAGGTGATGCCATGGTGACAGGAACACACCATGGCCGCGTACGCACCATCCGCAACGACTGCGGCGAAGTTGTGAAAGAAGTCTTCCCTGGTTATTCCGCTGAAGTTGTCGGGTTGTCGGGTGTGCCCACGGCAGGGGATGCTTTGAATGTGGTGGCGGATGAAAAGGTTGCCAAGGAGATTGCGGCGCACCGTTTGCAGCAAGGGCGCGCAAGTGAAATTGGAAAGACGGCGACAGATTCGTTGGAAGCTTTGCTTGGCCGCATGCAGCAGAGCGAAACCAAGGAGCTTAAGGTTATTCTCAAGGCGGATGTGGCAGGCTCCCTGGAAGCCATTGTGCAGTCCGTCGAAAAACTGTCTTCGCCGAAGGTGAAGGTGACGATAGTGCAGCAGGGGGTGGGGATGATGACGGAGACGGACATGAACACAGCGGCGGCCTTAAAGGCTGTGGTGATAGGCTTCAATTCGAAGCCGGAGTCAGGTGCAGAAGCCGCGGCCAAAACCTTGGAAGTCCAGCATGCTTCCTTCTCCATTATTTACGAGTTGCTGGATGGTGTTTTGAAGATGATGGAAAACCTGCTTGAGCCCATCCGCATGGAGAAAAAGCTGGGCCGTGCGGAAGTCCGCAACGTATTCAACGTACCCAAGTTGGGTGTCATTGCCGGCTCTGCCATTACAGAAGGCCTTGTGCGTCGCGGTGCGAACATTCGTCTCTTTAGAGAAGGCAAGCAGCTTTATGCCGGGAAAATAACATCGCTCAAACGTTTCAAAGACGATGTACGTGAGGTGTCGTCCGGCTTTGAGTGTGGCATTGGAATTGAAGGAGCTCCGGAGATGGTGGCGGGGGATGTGATAGAGGTGCTTGAAGTAGAGGAAATCCGCCCAAGCCTGCATTAAGCAGCCTCTGGCCGCTGGGTGGAAGTGAAAGCCAGAAAATTCTGCTAAGTTGTGTTGCCATGCATGTCTGCATTGTTCGTATCCTCCTGGAGATTCCGTCTTCGCAGTCGCAAAAGAACAAGCGACAGGTGATGCGGAAGTTGATGGACAGGCTGCATGCGCGTTTCCATTTGTCGATAGCAGAGGTGGGGGAGTTGGACTCTTGGAACCGCTCGTTGCTGGGGCTTGCAACGGTGGGCCAGGGGGTGGCGCAAGTCCATTCGCAAGCAGAGAAGGTGCTCCACTTCATTGAAGAAACCTATCTCGCACCTATTGTCGAGCGTAAGATGGAGACGTTTTCGTTTAATGAGGATTTTTTTGGAGTGCTTTCGGAAGAGAATTCGCTCATGGTGGCCCGCTCAGACAGGAGTTTGGCCGAGAGGGAGGGGATGGAGAGTTGGGAGCAGCGTTACACGTCGCCGACCAAATTTTCTGCCAAAGCCTTGTCACCGGAGGATGCACGCGCACGAGCAAGGCAAATGAGAAGACGGCGCGATTGGGAGAAGTGATGGCAAACCGGACAAGAGCAGAGCGCATAGGCCAGGAGATACAGGTTGCCGTGGCAGAGATTTTTTCCCGGGGGCTGATAAGAGACCCGCGCATTGGTTATATTACCATTACCGGTGTAAAAATGTCGGCCGATTTCCGTGTGGCGCGGGTTTACTATTCTATGTTGGGTGAGGAGGCGCAGAAGCTTTCCACAGCAGAAGGCTTGGAGGCGGCGAAGAATTTTGTACGCAAAGAAGTAACCGCTCGCGTGAGACTTCGTTATTCTCCGGAAATTTATTTTGCTTTTGATGGCTCTGTTGAAGAAGGCGACAAAATTGAACGCCTGCTGCGGGAAGTGCGTTCCAAAGAAGGCTGGTGATGGACGGCCTTTTGGTGATGGACAAGCCTTTGGGGCTGACATCCTTCGAGGTTGTGCGCAAGGTGCGTCGTTTGCTGGGAGTGTCCAAGTTGGGGCACACAGGCACCTTGGACCCGCTGGCCACAGGTGTGCTGGTGCTTTGTTTGGGAGAGGCTTGCAAGCTGGTGCCTTTTTTGACGGAGCTTGACAAAGTCTACAGCACAGACATTGCGCTGGGCGTTGAAACCGACAGCCATGACGCCCAGGGAAAGGTGGTGCAGACACGCCCTGTGCCTTTGCTGACGCATCAGTTGCTTGAAACCCATTTGTCTGCGTTTCGTGGAAGTTTTTCGCAAATGCCGCCCATGCATTCTGCCGTCAAACAAAAGGGGCAAAGACTCTATGCCTTGGCGCGTCAGGGCATAGAGGTTGAACGCAAGGCGCGCCCGGTGGTGGTGCACCGTTTGCAGCTTAAAGCTTTGGAAGACAAGGTTGTGAAACTTGAAGTGCACTGCTCCAAGGGTTTTTTTGTGCGCAGCCTGGCGCACGAGTTTGGAAAGCTTTTGGGCTGCGGAGCGCATGTGCAACATTTGAGGCGCTTGGCAGTGGGGCCTTTTGGTTTAGAGAAAGCCGTGACATTGTCGGCCCTGGAAGCCAACCCTGCTTGTATACAAAACCAACTGGTTTCTGTGCACAAGGCTTTGCCGTGGTTGCCAGCGCGGACTTTAAACGCAGGTGAAGCCCAAAAAGTGCGGCACGGTGCGCGTTTTGAGTTGCAAGCGCCTTCCGGTCCACTTCGTCTGATGGATGAAGAGGGGCACCTTCTGGCGCTTGCTGAAGTGGTTGCCGGAGAGCCTTTGCGTTATTTGCGGGTTTTTCTTAGGCCTGTTTAAGCTGGCTTGAGCCAAAGCTTTGGCATACGTTTCATTGCTTGTGTTGTCTTTGGAGGGGAAGGCGCGGTAGGCTCAGCGAAAAGCGACTTTTGCAAAGTGGGTGTATGGAAAAACCTCTGACAAAAACCACACCGCGCCGTTTCCTGAAATCTTCAGAGAGCAGGTGGGCGCTTTTTGTGCGGTTTTGGCATCGGTGGCTGTTGCCTGGCTTGTTGGCCATTGTCATTTCCGCGGCGACCAGTTTGCTGATACCTTTTGGGTTTTCTTTTCAGCCTTTGCCGAATTGGAGCCAGGAAGATGTGGGGCAGCCTTTTCGAGGCGTGGCGCCCCTCAAAGTGTCTCGAGATGTTTATGTGGTGGATGAAACAAAAACGCAGGCCGAGCGTGAGAGCATGCGCGCCAAGGAGCTGATGGTTTTTGATTATAACTCCTGGGTGAAAGAAACCGTTTTGCGCAACATTCACGATGGTTTTAAAAACATGCGTGCATTTTTGCATGAAAAAGGAGCCGTAAAACCCAAAGAAGCCAAAGCCAGCAGGCAAGGGAACGAAACGGAAAGACAAGCGCGTTTTCATGAAGCGCATGAGGTTTTTCTCAAACATTTTTCTGCTTCGGAGAGGGAGGATTTTGAAGCTTTGGTTGCCGATAAATTCTCAGAGTCCTCCGAAAATGCAGTGCAGACTTTGATAGACGTTGCTTACAAAAGTCGTCTCCTGCCCTCCAGGGATGAATTGTTGCGCGCGAATGTCACCCAGATTCGCATGCGTCATTCGGGCGATGTGGAGGAGGAGGTTTTGGGGGTTTCGCCTCCCGGCGTTATGGATTTGCAGGAAGCCCGGACGGAGTTGGAGCGCTTTGCCTCCGTACCCGGCAATGTGCTGCCGGAAGCCAGCCATGTTTTAAGGCGTGCCGTTTTGCGTCTGGCAAGACAAGAATTGCGAGCCAACCTAAGCTTCAACCGTGCAGAGACGAGGGCGCGTCGCAACGCGGCCTACGCCAATGTGACGCCGGTTGTGGATACCTTGAGAAAGGGACAAAAAATTATTGGTGATGGAGAGACAATTACACCCTACCACCTCGGAGTGATTGCAGCACTCAGCCGCGAAACGGACTCAGCGGAAACCCTGGAACGACATTTGGGCAGTTTTGCGACGATGTTTCTTTTCCTGTTTGCGTGCTTTGTATTTTTCCGCACAGCATTGCTGGGATTTAGACCTTCCTCCAAGGATTTAAGTTTTTTGGCCACTCTCCTGTTGGGGATGTTGGTGGCGCTTTTTTTGTGGCGAATGGTTTCTGAGGCACTTCACGAGCGACATCCGCAGTTGCCCTTGCAAGTTTTGCAAGCTTTGTTTCCTTTGGCGACGGGTGCTGCTTTGGTGCGTTTTGTGCTGAGCGAAGAGACAGCGCTGTTTTTTGCCATTTCGTTTGCAGCGATTACAGGCACATTGCTCGGAGATTCTTTTTCTTTTGCCATGGCTTCCTTGGCCGTTTCTTGCATGGCTTCTGCCACCATTGCTCGCGCCCAGGACAGAAAAGGCATTTTCAAAGCGGGATTGTTGTCTGGGGTTTTGGCTTTTTTCATCATGGTTTTTTGGGCACTTTCGGAAGGAAAGTCCATTTGGGAAGGCCTGGCCACGGGTTTTGTTGCCATGTTGGGTTTGGGTTTTGGTTTGCCTGCCCTGGTGATGGCTTTGACGCCCATTGTTGAGGCTGTCTTTGGTTATGCTTCGGATTTAAAATTGTTGGAGCTGGCCAACTTAAACCATCCAGCCTTAAAGGAGTTGATTGTTCGAGCTCCCGGCACCTACCACCACTCCATCGTCATGGGAAGCCTCGTGGAGTCCGCTGCGCAAGCGATTTTAGCGAACCCTCTGCTTGCACGCTCCTGCGCATATTACCACGACATAGGGAAGGGGAAAAACCCCGACTATTTTGCGGAAAACCAAAAAGGAGAAAACCCGCACAACCATTTGTCGCCCAACGAGAGTGCTGCCATTCTAAAGCGGCACGTCGCTGATGGCCTGGAGTTGGCCAGGCAACATAAGCTTCCTAAGCGTGTGATGGAGGCCATTCCACAACACCACGGTACGCGACGTATAGGTTATTTTTTCCATAAGGCAACCACTGAAGCAGAGGAAGGCGTACAGGTGGATGAGAGAGCGTTTTGCTATAAAGGCCCCAAGCCTCAATTTCGCGAGGCAGCATTGGTAATGCTGGCGGATGTGATAGAGGCCGCAGCTCGCTCTTTGCCTTCACACACACCTGAGGAACTCAAAAATTTGGTGTTGAAGATGGTTAATTTAATTTTTTCTGAAGGGCAGTTGGATGAGTGTGACTTGACTTTGAAGGATTTGAACAAAGTTGTTGACGCTTTTGTTGTGGCACTTGGCGGCATCTATCATGCACGCCCCTCATACCCAGCCGATGCCTTCAAGACAGACACGCCCCAAGCGGAGCCCAGCCTCTTGGGTGGTTAGCAATGCCTCCCATGTGTAGAGCCAAAACCTTAAAACACCCCCGCAACCGAGTTGAAGTTGCCTGGAATTGCACACAACCCACAGAGCTTGTATGGATGCGTTGGGGCAAACGCTGGGCGTTGACTTTTTTGCGAAGCTTGCATTTGTCAGGTTGCGAGCTTTCCCTCGCCTTTGTGGATGATTTGGCCATGAGGAGGCTGAATCGCCAGTTTCGTGAGCAGGACAAAACAACGGATGTGCTTTCATTTCCTTCAGGAGAGTGCCCCCAGTGTGTTTATGCTGGGAAAAAAAATGCCGCTGCTTTTGTAGGTTTTTTGGGAGACATCGCCATTTCTTTGCCTGTGGCCCGCCGCGCAGCCCGCCAATGGGGCATTCGCCCGCAGACAGAGGCCAAACTCTACCTTGCCCACGGCCTGCTGCATTTGCTGGGGCACAGCCACACTTCCAAAACCGAAACACGCAAAATGGCCCTCTGGGAACAAAAACTGTTGCAACACTCCGGCATGTTGCAGCGCTAAGCGCAGCAGATAAGTGGCACTCCCTCAATGAGGATTTTTGTTCTCTGGCGGCTTGAGGCGAGTGCACTCAAGTGTATGAGCTGAACAAAAACGAGCCTCAAGTCGCCAGGGGACAAAAAGACCATTGAGGGGAAAAAACAAGGTGCCGTGGGAAACCCCACAGCACCTTGGAGGCCCCTCCCAAACGTAGGGGGCTGCCTCCCAGGGAGAGAGGCAGGGGGTGCGTTCAGGCAGGCCTCATTTCAATCAGCCACCAAAAGCAAAAGGTGTGCCACAAAAAACCATTGAAAAACATAGGGAAAATTACGCAAACTGGAGCCAAACGCCTTCCTTTGTAGACGCCTGTCTCGACATTGGATGAGCACATTGTTTGCCAGTCTGTTAAAAGGCGAATTCTATGAGCCAAGGATGTTTGGCTTGTGAAGGGAATGCAGTAGAGTTTGGCTTGGAAGCGAAGCTTTTTCACCTGGACGGCCGCGCTCCGAGAAGCAGTGTGTCCTTGTTTTTGGCAGTGAAGGTGTGTTTGTTATGGGTGTGCTCACGTTAAGTTTGCTTTGTGTTCTTCTTGCGCAAGATCGCCCGAAGGTAGCGGTCCATCCTCTGGAGATTCAGGCGGAACGACGTGAAGCGGATTTAGGCATTCGCTTTACTCAGGAAGTTTTGCAGCGTCGAATGAGCAGTGTGGAGTCCAGACAAATTCCTGCATGGCTTGCAAAACAGCCCAAAGCGAGTTGTTTGGGACAGACAGACTGTTTGAAACGAATGGCCGAAGCGATGGGGGCAACCTATGCTTTGTATGCCTCTCTGGTGGTAAGTGAGCAAAACTATCAAATTTCAGGAAAGGTTGTGCGCTCGGATGGGGAAGTGGTGCGCCATGTAGATTTGTTGAGTTACCCAAAAAATACGCAGCAACATGGCGCAGAAGATGTGCAGCGGGTGTTTAGAGCTTTGCTTGACGAGCTTCGGCCAGAAACTTTGCCCACAAAGCCATGGGCGGAGGCGGAGGAGGAGGGGGCAGCGGTGAAAGGGGCAGCGGCAAAGGAGGAGGAGGGGGCGGCAGAGGAGGAGGAGGTGTCCGTCATGGAATTGGACTTCCAGGAGTCAGAGGATGAGCCGACGAAAGCAGGCTTACGCAGGAGTGCTTCGCTGCGAAAAGGCATGTATACCAGCGCGACACGTTGGGTGTCCTCTAAAAATGCCTCACTCAAAAACGTACCTCAGCTGCTGGAGCCGCTGGCTGGTTGGGCCCCCCCCAGCTCCGCATGGGCGAGACCGAGGTATATGGAGCTGCACAACAAACCTGCCCCTTTGCGAACCACGGCTTATGTCATGACAGGTGCGAGTGGAGCCACATTGTTGACGGGGGGGATTTTTGGGTTGATGGGCCAGAGCAAAAAGCGTTTTCTGGAAAAAAACGCGCCCAACGCGGTGGTGAACCCTGGCGTTTCTTTGGAAAAGATTTGGGCTGCGCACAAAAAAGCGGAGCTTTACCCGCAGGTAGGGGCTTATTTGGCCGGCACCGGCCTGGCCTTTGCGGGTGCGGCAGCGACTTTGTTTATTTTGAGCCATGTATTCGAAGAAGGAATGCCTTTTACGTTGGCACCCGTACCCGGAGGCATGTCGCTGGGTTTTCAAAAAAGTTTTTAAAGCGAAAGGGGTGAGGGAGGGGGAGGAGGTGGTGGTGTTACCGAAAAGAGCGTCTGTTTGCCAAAGCGGAAGGAAGAGATGAGCCTACGGGACAAGAAACGCCGAAGTGCCTTTGTGGCAGGCCTTTTGCTTGTGGTATGCACCGCCTGCAGCCCGCTCGAAGTATGTTATGCTGACGACTCATGCGCAAGCCATGAGCGTTGTTACAAAGGCGAAGAGGAGAACTCTGCCCAGGAAGGCATTTGCCTGGCGCCCAGTTGTGAGCCCGCCTGTCCAAGCGCCACGCAATGTATTTGGGACACCCTGGGATGGGAAGCCCACTGCGTTGCCGTATAGCACATTTCAGAACTTGGCGGTGAAGAGGAGCCCCCCCGCCCAAAACCGCGGAGAGCCTCTCTATACAGTGCGCCTCCGCGTTGAAAGGGTTAAGAAAAAAAGAGGCGTAAGAGAAGGTAGAAAAATGTAGCTATTTGAAAGCGAAACCCAAAATGTGCACAAAAAAGCACCTAAAAACACTGGAAACAGCATTGCCCCGAACATACGAGCCTGCTAAAAAGGTTTTAGAGTTGGGCACATCCTTGCGAGGGGGACTCATGCATCCGCATTCCCTGCAAAAGAGACGAAAGAGAAGGAAACTTTTTGAAAAGCGCCTTTTGGAGCTTCACCAGCTTTCTGAAGCAGGAAGGCTGAAGTTGCATGAGGCATGGAGGGAGCAAAGTCTGCTCCTTGGCCCCCAAGAGGCGAAGCAAATGCCGCCCAAGCTTGCTTCGCAGCTGGGTGCGTTGGAGGCGAGGATTTTGGAGCTTAAGGAGCAAACCCAGCGTCTTCGGGAGCACATTCATTCGTTTTCTGCACTGAAGGAGTTGTTTCCCCCCAAGGAAGACGAATGAAACGCCCGCATGAGGCAAGCGTGGCTGGCGTGTTGGTGCTTTAAATAACTCCCTAACCCGGCCTGGACAGCAGAGGCTTGAGGTACTGCCCCGTATAACTCTGCGCTGCCTCTGCCACCTCCTCCGGCGCCCCCTGTGCCACCAGATGACCGCCCTTGTCGCCACCCTCGGGGCCCAAGTCAATAATCCAATCCGCACACTTAATGACGTCCAAGTTGTGCTCAATGACAACAACCGTGTTTTGTGCCTCCACGAGCCGGTTGAGCACCAGAAGCAGTTTCTGAATGTCGTCAAAATGAAGTCCCGTCGTGGGCTCATCGAGGATATAGAGTGTTTTTCCTGTGGCCACCTTGGCCAACTCCCGCGAGAGTTTGACGCGCTGGGCTTCGCCGCCCGACAGCGTAGGGCTGGGTTGCCCGAGTTTCAAATAGGACAAGCCCACGTCTTCCAGCGTTTGCAGAATGCGCGCAATTTCTTTGTGCAGGCCAAAAAAAGACGCGGCTTCCTGCACCGTCATTTCGAGCATTTCAGAAACGTTTTTTCCTTTATACCTCACGCGCAAAGTGGCGTCGTTGAAGCGTTTGCCGTTGCATACTTCGCAGGGCACAAAAACGTCGGCCAAAAAATGCATTTCCACGCGTTTGACACCGTCGCCGTGGCACTCTTCGCAGCGCCCTCCTTTGACATTAAAGCTGAAGCGACCGGGGGCATAACCAAAAGCTCTGGCCTCGGGGGTTTGGGCCAGCACCTCGCGAATGCTGTCAAAAACTTTTGTATACGTTGCGGGGTTGGAGCGGGGGGTACGTCCAATGGGTTTTTGGTCAATGGAGATGACTTTGTCGAGGAATTGGAGGCCAAGCAGTTGGTTGTGGGCGCCGACGGTTGTGGAGCTGTCATGAAGGTGTTTCATGAGGGCAGGGAAGAGGATGTTGTTGACGAGGGTGCTTTTGCCGGCCCCCGACACCCCCGTAATGGCAATGAGGGTACCCAGCGGAAACTCAATGTCGATGCTTTTGAGGTTATGCTCTTTGGCCCCCAGCAGCTCCAGTTTTTGCGCGTTGGGTTTGCGCCTTTTTTTAGGTATTTCAATTTGGCGTTTTCCGGAGAGGAAGGCCCCCGTGAGGCTTTGGGGGTTGTTTTGAATGTCCTCCAGGTTACCTTGCGCAACAATATGCCCGCCAAGCTGGCCCGCCTGTGGGCCGAAGTCCACAATATGGTTTGCCGCGCGGATGGTTTCTTCGTCGTGCTCCACCACCAAAACCGTATTGCCCAAGTCCCTCAGTTGCTTCAGTGTGGAAAGCAGTCGCGCATTGTCGCGCTGGTGCAAGCCAATGGAAGGCTCATCCAGTATATAAAGCACCCCCGTCAACTCGCTGCCCATTTGAGAAGCCAGGCGTATGCGTTGTCCTTCTCCGCCAGAGAGTGTGGAAGCCGCTCTGTCCAGGCTTAAATAGGACAGGCCGACGTTGCACAAAAAACCCAGGCGGTGGTGAATTTCCTTCAGCAACTCTTTGGCGATGGATTCTTCGTGTGCGGAGAGTTGGAGGTTTTCCAGAAACTGTTTGGTTTCTTCGATGGAGAAACAAGTAAGCTGGCTGAGTTTCATCCCATGGAGTTTCACCGAGCGAGAGGATGGATTGAGGCGCTCTCCTTTGCAGCTTTGGCAGGCTTTGTTGCTGAAGAAGCGCATATAATATTGCCGCATCAACTCGGAGCCTGTGGCCTTGAAGCGACGCATCAACATGGGCAACACACCCTCCCAGGTTTGCTGCCACTGCCCGAAGGAAGAATGTTTGACGCGAAAGGACTCGCCCTGGCTTCCTTCCAGAAGAAGCGTTTTTGTTTTGGGCGGGAGTTTTTCCCAGGGGCAGTCCAAGTCAATGTGGAAGGCGCGGGAGAGGCTTTCAATCAACTCCGCTGTCCACCCTTCGCCTTTGGCCATGGAAGTGGCCCACACCTCAATGGCGCCCTCGCGGATGGACAACTTTTTATTGGGTATAATCAGCTCCACATCCATTTCAGGTTTGGTACCCAGGCCATTACAATCCGGGCACATACCCAGGGGGTGGTTGAAGCTGAAGTGGGCGGGACTTAACTCCGGAAAAGACAAACCGCAGCGGTGGCAGGCGTTGAGCTCACTGAAGACGCGGTTTCCCTCTCCCTTCTCGTCACAAAGCACCAGCATGCCCTTGCCCTCCCGAAGGGCCGCTTCCACCGAGTCCATGAGGCGCTCGCGGATGCCTTCTGAAGCAACCAAACGGTCAATGACGAGCAGAATGTCGTGCTTGTGTTTTTTGCTCAAAGAAAGTTTCTGCTCCAGAGAAACCAATTTTCCGTCGATGCGTGCGCGCACAAAACCACGTTTGAATGCGTCCTGAAGCAACTCTTTGAATTCGCCTTTGCGTTGCTGTACGAGCGGCGAGAGGAGTTGAAATTTTTGTCCGGCAGGCAGCTTGAGAATTTCATCCGCAATTTGCTGAGCGCTTTGGTTGCTGACACGCTGGTTGCAGTTGGGGCAATGCTGAACGCCCAGCGAAGCATAAAGCACGCGCAGAAAGTCATGAATTTCCGTCACCGTACCGACAGTGGAGCGGGGGTTGGAGGAGGCGGCCTTCTGCTCAATGGAAATGCTGGGAGAAAGCCCGCGAATGCTGTCATATTTGGGTTTCTCCAGTTGCCCCAGAAATTGCCTGGCATAAGCCGACAAACTTTCGACATAACGCCGCTGCCCCTCGGCATACAGGGTGTCAAAAGCCAGACTGCTTTTTCCACTTCCGGAGACACCCGAAAAAACAACCAATTGGTATTTGGGAATGTCCAGCGAAATGTTTTTTAAATTGTGCTCGCGCGCACCTTTAATCCGGATATATTCAAGTCCTTGCATTCCAGCCTGGCATACAACCTTCTGTCACAGTGCCCAAAACCTTTTGGTACAATTTGCGCCAACCCTTGTTTTTTTGAGCTTGTGCAGCCCAAGTGACTTATGAACCTCCATGTTTTTACGACTGCCGAGCAGCTGGAGCAGATGCTGAGGCAGGAAGCACGCAGGCACAAGGTGGCTCATGCGCACAATTACCTCCTTTTTAGTCGTTTTCTGGAGCAGTGCATTCCCGCAGAGAAGAGGCGGCTGTGTACTTCTGAAGAGCAAACCTTGGTTGCTTGGGAAGTCCTCCGCTTTTTTCCCCGGGAAAACAGAGAGAACGAATCCGACTTTCGTGTTGCGCAGCTGTTTGTGGAGCAATTAAAAAGCCTTCGCCTGCAGGGTTGCTCCCTGGAAGATTGGAAACAAGTTGCTTTCAAGTTGGAAGAGCACGCCCAGCTGTTGTGGTTTGCAGCTGTTTGGGAAAAATACCTTGCACGTTTGTCCGCACACTCTCTGATGGATGAAGTGGAGGTGCTGTATGCGGCCATGAACGAGCTTGGCAAAAAACACCTTCCAGAGCCGCTGCGGTGTGTCTCCAAAGTGTGTTTCCATAACCTTGTGCAAACAACACCTTTGGAGCAGCGGTTTTTTTTTGCTTTGGACAAAGCTTTGTCCTCTGTGGGGGGAGAGCTTTTTCTGGAAACCTGTGGTGTTGACAACCCGGAGCTGGATGGGCTTGTGGACGAAGTGCATGCGGAGTTTGAACGCGCGGAAGAGGGGTTGGACTCCAACTTTAGTTTGGTGAGAAATGTTTTGAGCCCAGCTTCTCCCGCTTTTGAGTTGTGCAAACATGTGTTTAACGAGACGCATTCCACAGCGGAAGTGCTTCCATGGGACTGTTTTGTCGCTCCCAATTCTTGCAGGGAAGCCCGAGAAACGGCAAAGCGCATTGCGCATGTGTTGAGGCAAGGGGTTGCACCCGAAGCCATCGCCGTTGTGTTGTGCACGGACACAACGTGGGCACATGCGTTGTGGCAGGAGTTGTCTGCGCATTCCATTCCGGCCTACATTCAAGAAGAGCTGCCGCTGTTTTCCTGTGCATTGGGGAATGCGGTACTGGGTTGGTTAAGGTGGATAGAGGAAGGGTTTCCCGTTGAACAGGCCCACCTGTTTTTTTCAAACCCACTTTTCGAAAAGACATTCGCCCATTGTGACGATGTGGGCATTTACTTGCAGAGAGCCGGCATAAACCCTCATTCCAAACAAAAAAGTTTGGATGAATATGTTGTACGCCTGAAGCTTCTGCAAGACAGCAAGCAATTGGATAACGTCCAACACCCTTTTGTTGAAACACTCAAAAAGCGTGTTGAAGTCGCCAAACATGCCGTCCAACACATTCTGGAAGAAGGGAATTTCGAGGAGATGTTGGACAGCTGGTTGTCAAGCCTTCAGGCACTCGGCTTTGGTTTGAATGTGTCCACGCAAGGGCCGTTTCAAGCCCCCCCAAACGTGCTGCCGGAAACTTTTTCGTCCAACCTGTTTGAAAAACAAATTTACCGAAAAACGTTGGCTAGAGAAAATGCCGCGGGAGTTTTTTTAAAACAAGCCTTAGGGGAGTGGAGGTTGAGGCTACAAAAGACGGGAACGGGGCTTCAAAAACTGACGCGCAAAGAGTTTTCAGAGTGGATTTGGGCCAGTTTTGGAAATGAGGTTGTGCGCCTAAGAGAGCCCCAGACGGCAGGGGTGACCATTGCGCATTTCAAAACCATACGAAGCCAGAAATACAAACACGTTTTTTTCTTTGGAATGAAAGAGGGTGCTTTTTCTCAAAGAAAAAACAATGCGCTGATTTCCGAATCGCTTCAGTCTCTGGTGAATGCAAACAGCCCCCAGTTGTTTTTCAGAATTCAGCGGGGCGAAAGCCTCCATAAACTTCCCGAAGACATGGTTTTAGAGCGACGACATTTTGCAGAAACCGTCAGTTGCGCAACACAGAAGCTGTGCTTTTCTTATTCTCTTTCAGCGCGTGACGGAAGAGAAGTTGTCCCTTCTGTTTTCTGGAAAGAGGCTTTAAGGGTTTCAGGAAAGACGGCACCGGCTTTTGTACAAACGAGTCGATTTTTGCAGCAGCCAGACGCATGCATGACAGAATCCGACTTTCGTGGATATGTGGCCCAGAAAATTCGGCGAAATTTTTATGAGCGCATGCAAGCAAAACCATGGACACAAACCTCCGTTGCGCAAGAGGGTTGGTTTTTAAGCCTTGCAGAAAAAAGCGAAGCCGAGCGTGAGCGCTTTTATTTCCAACGCGACAGAACACAAAAGGCGGGGCCATACACAGGAAAAGTATTTGGCCCCAAAACAGAAAAATACCTTCAGGAATTCACCCAACTTCCCTGGAGCGCCTACGCCTTTGGGAGACTCGGAAGCTGTGCATTCTGGTTTTTTATGGCGCAGGTGTTGAAGGGAGAAGTTTTTGAGGATTTCAACATAGACGCGGGTGCAAAAACCAAAGGCATTTTGTTTCATTGCGTATTGGCTTTGCTTGGAGACGACTTGGCTGCTTTCTGCAAAACAATGGAAGGCCAAAGTGAAGCCCAGCAGAAGAAGAAGGTGGAGAAGGCCGTGAAGGCAGCCCAGGAGAAGCTGTCCTCTTTGGGTTGTTTGCTGGCCCCGGAGTTGTGGGCCCTGTGTTGTGAGCAGGTGGAGGAGGAGCTTTTGGGGCTTTTGAATTCAACAAGCCTTTTCCCCTGGGGCACTCCCCAAAAGACATGCCCCGAATGGAGTTTTGAAGAAGAAGCACATTTGGGAAGCGGTGGAGAGTCGGACTGCAAAGTTAAAGCAGAACTTGCAAAGGAAGAAGAGGCTGAGAAACGCGTTTTGAAACTGGTAGGCCGCTTGGACCGTCTCGACTTTTTAGGTGGCGACGCTGTCGGCATTGTGGACTACAAACTCAGCAAACGCGGAAGCAAAAACAAATACCGAGAAAGTTTGCTCATCGACGACTTTCAACTGCTGCTTTATTTATTTGTTTTGCGGAGGAAGGGCTTTCAAGCCAAACAGGCTTCGTGGGTTTTCATCCGGGAGAAGACGCATTTTCTTCTCGAGGAATGCCTCACGCAAGAGGTGTTGGAGGAGATTTTGGAGGAAAATTGGGCGATGCGTCTTTCTTTAAAGGAGAGGGGGAAACCCAACTTACTCAACCGCATGGAGGCCTTGGTTTCCCAAGTTGCAAGAGGTGATTTTGCGCCGATACCTGTGGACTGTGGCCATTGCCCTTTCAAGAGGGCATGCCGTGTTGCTGAGCAAACAACCCTTCAGGCGGACAAGCTGTGAATTCAGAAACGGTGACGAAGCTGTCTTACCCCGCATGGGCGAAGTTGCTCCGCTTGGATTTAAATGTGGCGTTGATGGCAAGCGCAGGGACAGGAAAAACCTACAACCTCATCAGCCTGTGCCTCCATTTGTTGGCGGGAGCACGCGAGCGAGGCCGTGTGCAACCCTCCAGGCTGTGCCTTGTGACGTTTACGGACAAAGCTGCAAAGGAAATGCAGCACCGCCTGCAGGAGCGCCTGAGGGCATTGTGCGAAGGAAAAGCCAAGGAGCCTGAGCTCAGACAGTCCCTGGAGGCGCTTCAATTGCCTTTCCCCGCATTGGATGAATGGAAAAAAATACACGCGCATTTGCCGACCGTACACATTGGAACATTTCACAGCCTTTGCCTCAAAATCATCCAACTCACCACAGGCTCCTTGTCTCGAACAGAATTGTTAAATGAAGTGGAAGCCAGCGCCTTGTTGGAGCATTGCGTTTCTCAAGTCCTCTTGAGTGCTTTGGAAAACCAAAACGCTGTGGTGCGCCATTGGGTGAGAGAGACAGGGTTTGGGAGTTTTTCCCATCGTCAGGGTGTTGTGTTTTGCCTCGGGAAAACGCTTGTCTCTCTGCGTGAAGAAGGGTTGAGTGCCGAATCCTTAAGCCTGGGTTCTGCAGAGCGCGTCAAACAAAAATTTCAGGTTGAGCTTCAGAGACTCGTTGCCTGTGTTGAAGCGTCATTGGTGTTTGCAGACCAGAAAGAAAACCAGAAAAAAGCCATCGCCCGAATGAAAGGAGAGCTGCTTCAAACAGCCGACAAACTGCACCTCCTTTCTCTGGAGAATGCGCACACGTTGTTTTTGTTGAAGGAGATGAGGGAGCGTTTTCGGAATTCTCGCAGCACAGACATTCGGCCTCTCAAACAAACATTAAATGAGCTCGAATCCATTTATTGGGAGCAACAACTTCTGCCTGTGGAGAAAGAGGCCGTTGAGTTGCTCAGACAAACAGAGCTTAAGTTTGAGCAGGAGTTGCATTCAAAAAACAAGGCAGATTTCACCTCCCTGCTGATTCGCGCCAGAGACAGCTTGCGTGATTTTCCAGAGCGACGTTTGGCAGCGCACCGTCAATGGCACGCGCTGTTGGTGGATGAATTTCAAGACTGCAATCGCCTTCAGCTGGAGTTGACGCTTTTGCTTTCAGAAAGGCGCGATGGCGTCCGAAAGTTGACGTCACAGGAGGAGTGGGTGCATTCACTGCCTTTGGAGCCAGGAATGCTCTGCGTTGTTGGAGACTCCAAACAATCCATTTATGAATTCCGTGGAGCCGATGTTGGTGTGTTTTCAACCTTGGCCAACAAACTCAAAAACGAGGGAGGAGAGTTGGGTTTTCTGAAAAACTCGTTCAGAACGCAGGAGAACCTCATCCACTTCTTTAATGCATTTTTCCCAAGGCTGTTTTCTCCTGTTTTGGAAAAACGTGACTTTGACGTTGTCTACGAAGAAGCCGCAGACCAACTTTGTCCTACAAGGCCAGCTTGCGAGGGTTTGCCTTCCGTTATTTGTTTGGAGGACTTAAGTTTAGGCGAGCTTTCTCTGGAAGAATGGCGTTTGAGAGATGCGGAGGCAATTGCTCGGGCCTTAAGTGAAATTTTTCAAAGAGAGCCATTAAAATTTTCAGATGTGGCCATTTTATTTCGTCGACTTAAGTATGCGCCTGTTTATTTGGAAGCACTTCGGCGCGCCAAAATTCCGGGGAGAATTATTCAGGGCACAGGGTTTTTTTGTGCGCAGGAAATTTTGGATGTGGTGGGTTTTTTGTCATGGCTTGAAGATGAAAGCGACGTTGTTTCAAAGTGGGGGACATTGCGCTCTCCTTGGGTGGGGCTTTGTGACGAGTCGTTGTTGATTTTGTCGATGAAGCGGCAGATTCCGGAGGAGGACATTTTCAAAACCCAGGAAGAGGCCAGGCGCTACAAACAATTCCAGGAGATGTTTGCCTGGCTGAAGAGGGAGAAACACAGGCTTGGGGTTGCAGACATTTTGCGAACAGCGATGGACGCGACGGATTTTTGTCAAGCCATAGCCAGTTTCCAGGATGGGGAGCGGGCATTGGCGAATGTCGACAAATTTTTGGAGATGGCTTTTGAGCACGACTTAAAACATTTTGGAGACAACGCTGGGTTTTGCCGAAAAATAGGGAATGCAATTCAAGCAGAGCAGCGGGAGGCGTCCTCAGAGGTTTTTTTGGACAATGCACTCAACAGTGTTTCTTTATGCACGGTACACCAAGCCAAAGGGCTCGAGTGGCCATGTGTTGTTTTGGCGGATTTGAATGCGGTGGCGCCGAACGAGGGAGGAAGTTTGCTGTTTGAGCGCAGGCTGGGAATGGCTGCCTCCGTCAAGGCTTTGTCGAGAGGAACGGAGAACGAGTCTTCCAAAATGAAGTCCCTGCAAAAAGAGCTTCGACTCCGGCGCCAGGCGGAAGCCAAGCGATTGCTGTATGTCGCCATGACTCGAGCGAGAGACACCCTGGTGTTGGGCCTGACTTCTTTTCCTGAGAAAGAAAGTTGGGCGCATGGAGTCCGTGAAATTTTAGAACCCCAAACCACGGAAGACTTGCCTGAAGTGACTTCGGGTGAAGCATTCAAAACAGAGCGCTGGGACACAGCGACATTGCCCCAAAGGAGTGCAGACTTACCCATAAGAAAGTTTGTAGAGGCAGACGAAGAAGATGAAGAAGCCCCAAAACCAACCCCCCTGCAATTAACCCGCGAAGAAGTGTTTTTTTCTGTAACGCAGTTGCAAGAATTCGAGCATTGTCCCCGGTTGTTTTTTTTCCGCCATTACCTCGAGTTGGACATAAACCTTTCGAATTTCTCAGGCCCGCTTTTGAAACTTCCTCCGGGTGCCCCAAAGACGCCAAAGGGCATAAGCGCTCGAGAGCGCGGAGAAGTCACACACCGTTTGTTGGAGCTTATGCCCTTGGCATGGGTGGGTGACTCCCGCGCAAACCATTGGCTGAAACACCTGGCGAAACGTTTGGGCTTGCCATGGGAGGAGCAGATATTTTGTTGGTTGGAAACTTTTTGGAAGTCGGAGGTGGGGGAGTTGTTTTTGAAAGCAGGCGAGCAAAAGCTGATTCGGGAAGTGCCCTTTTCATGGGCAGTTCCCGGAGAATCCGCTGCGGACTGGGTTTTGTTTTTGCGGGGACAAATGGACGTCCTGATAGAGCGCGAAGATGCCCCATATCTCATCGTCGACTACAAGACGGGCGTTGTGGAGAACCCGGAGGTTTATGCGCTTCAACTGGCGTGTTATCGCCATGCGGTGCTGCACTGGAAAAACTGCACGCAAGTACAGACAGCGGTTGTTTTTCTGCGCGAGGATTCGCCCAAGCTGCATTATTTGAATGACAGCAAGCTTTCTGTTTATGACGCCACATTTTTAAGAAAAATTTCGACAAACATTTTAGACGCAAGAGCGTCTAATGTTTGGCCAATGCGAAACTTCAAGGAATGTCAGAGCATGAGCTGTCCATATATTTCCTTCTGCCATTCGTCTTAACTGAGGTATACAGGCACCATGTCGAATGTCGTTGTTGTTGGCGCCCAATGGGGCGACGAAGGAAAAGGGAAGATAGTTGATTTGCTGACGGAGCATGCGCATGTTGTGGTGCGTTTCCAAGGTGGTGCGAATGCAGGCCATACCTTGGTGGTGGGCAATGAAAAAACCATTTTGCACCTGATTCCGTCGGGCATTTTGCACGCGGGGAAAACCTGTGTCATTGGCAATGGGGTGGTGGTGGACCCAGCCATTTTGTTGAAAGAGATGGACAAGCTCCGCGAGCAAGGCATTTTAAAACAAGCGGAGCAGCTGCTGATTTCTGAGCGGGCGCATGTCATTTTCCCATGGCATCAGCAGTTGGATTTGTTGCGTGAGAAGTCAGCGCAGGACAAGGCGATAGGGACAACAGGGAAAGGCATAGGCCCGGCCTATGAAGACAAAGTTGCGCGCCGGGGAATTCGAATTTTTGACTTGCTTAGCCGAGAGCGGCTTTCAGCGAAAGTGTTGGCACGGGCGGAGGAGATAGGGGACTTGCTTGCGCTTGCAGCGAAGAGGGCCGGCAGTCCGGCTCCGCAGCTGGATTTTGAAGAAATTATTGAGCGCTATTTGGAATATGGCAAGCAGCTTTCTGAGTTTGTGAAGGACACTTCGTTGTTTTTAGACCGCCAGGTCCGCAAAAATTCCCGCATTCTTTTTGAAGGAGCGCAGGGGACTTTGTTGGATGTCGACCACGGCACCTACCCCTTTGTGACAAGCTCAAACTGTGTTTCGGGGAATGCGGCGTCGGGTTCTGGCTTGGGGCCTTCCGTCCTTGAGCGCGTGGTTGGCATTGCCAAAGCTTATACAACGCGGGTGGGTGGTGGGCCATTCCCAACAGAGTTGAAGGACGAATTGGGGAAGAAGCTGCGCGAAGATGGCGCGGAATACGGGAGCACCACAGGAAGGCCGCGACGCTGCGGTTGGTTTGACGCCGTCGTGCTTCGTTATGCCGTACGCACGAGTGGACTTTGGGGTTTGACGCTGACGAAGTTGGATATACTTTCGGGTTGGCCCAAGTTGAAAATTTGCGTTGCCTACAAACTGGCGGGTGAGCGCGTTGAAGAGATGCCCTGCGACATAGAGCTGCTGGCGCAAGCAGAACCCATTTATGAAGAGCTTCCCGGGTGGACCCCGTCACTTCGCCATGCGCGCACCTGGGAAGACTTGCCAGAAAACGCCAAAAAGTATATTCGCAGAATAGAAGAAGTCAGCGGTGTCTCAGTTGTCTGTGTTTCGGTGGGGGCAGAGCGCGGAGAAACCATCATGTTGCAAAATCCCTTCAGAGCGTAGTTGAAGCTTATTGAGGGCGAGCGCTTGAGCTGCATGCAGGTTATGTGTATAAAAAAACGGATTTCATGAGGTATATGAGATGCTTACTCCTGGTGCATGTGTGAATTGGGATGATTTGAGAAGCAATTGCGCCGAAGACGAGGATTTGGTGCGCGAGCTTGTGCATATTTTCCTTGCTGAAAGCCCACAAATGTTGGAAGACATTCGGAAAAGTTGGATGGCGCAGGATGCTGTGGCCCTCAAGCAGACGGCCCATCGCCTCAAAGGCTCTCTGGTCAGTTTGGCAGCCCATCCGGCCGCTCAATGTGCGAATGTTTTGGAGCAAATGGGTTATGAGGCGAAGCTCGAAGGTGCAGGCAAAGTGATGGCTGAGCTGGAGAGCAGAATGTCAGAGCTTCATGCCGAGCTGACTCAAAAGGTGAAGCTTAGCACTTAGCAAGTAAATTGCTTGGCATTTATAAAGAAAATTGACTTTCAACGCTGAAATGTATTTTTTATTCCAGTGGGTTTTATTCTAACGACAAAATCTGGCGCCATTGAGGGCGAAGAATTCGTGTTCGGAGACGGCAGTGAAGCCCGTCTTGGCCGTACACATGGAAACGATGTTGTGGTCCACGACAATAAGGCGTCGCGAAACCACGCGCGTGTTTTTGAAACGGACGAAGGTTGTTTTGTTGAAGACTTGGGCAGTGCCAACGGAACCTTTGTGAATGGCGAGGAGCTTCCGGCCAAAGAGCCTTCCTTGTTGTACAGTGGAGATGTGATAAGCATTGGAGGTGGGGAGCTGATTTTCACTGAGCAAGGGGCAGCGGGTGGAGGAAAGTCTGCAACTGAAGAAGAAAGCACGGTTATTAAGTCCGTTGAAGAAATGGAAGCAGAGCGGGTGAAGCCGGCTGCATTGGCAGTTGCTTCGCGTGCTCCCAGGCAGCCTGTGCGAAGAGAAGTGGCTCCTCGTGAACCCGCTTCTTTGGCTCCTGCAGGCAAAGCCCCTATGGTTAAGCGCAGAAACCAGGCAGCAGCAGAGCCTGCGCCGGAGTCTGCCGCGGAACGCGCCCGTAAACAACGCGAAGCGCAGAAGAGTTTCTTTGGGCGACTTCAATATTCGTTTTCATCCTTAAATCCCAAAAAACGCCGCATTGCCATTGTGGGTTTGGTTGTGGGAGTCCTTGTGGTTGCAGCTGGGGCATTTTTTCTCTTAAATTCAGATAGAGGCCCCGTAAGGCTCAGCAATGAGCCCAGGCGTTTGGTTGTGGGTGCGCAGCCTTTGTGGGACAGCTTTGGCTGGGGCAAAGACGTGAAGTGGCCCAATGTGGATGCGAAGCAATTTGAATTTCACGTGGTGGCTCCAGGCAGACTCGTCGCGGTTATCCGCTATTATTCCAAGGACATTTCTGCAGAAGAAGTCAACATCCAATTCAACAATGTGAGCCTGGGTTTTGTTCCTGCGGACACGGTGGATGCACAAGAGCATGAGTTGGTGGTTGCTCCCAAGCTGATACGCAATGACGAAATCAACACCATCGTGTTTGACAATGTTCACAACCCTCCTGAAAAAGACAGCTGGCGTATTTGGGGCATCGCTGTGGACATTGAGCCTGTCCCGAATTTTGCGAGCTCTGAAGAAGCCAGAGAAGGGGTTACTCTGGCCATGCATGCTGCCCAACAATCCTATGACGCCAAAAACATTGCTCCTGCAAACCTCTATGAATCCTGGCGGGCTTATAGAAAGGCTTGGCTCATTGCGGAGTCGCTTGAGAGCAAAAATGCTTCGGAATATGAGTTTATTTTGGATAAATACAGAGAGACCCGGCGTGAATTGGACACGCTGTGCTCCAAATATATTCTTGAAATCAGAAGAGTTGCCAGTACAGCTCCCTCATACGAACACTTGATGGAGATTTTGGACGATATCCTTCGGCATTTTCCGCAGCCCGATCATTACTGCCACCGAGAAGTCAAAAACCTGCGAGGAGACCCTTAAAAAGAGGGTTGCCATCGGTCAACCTGACGCCAGCCGAAGCTTTCTTTGTGGAGTTGACGAGAATATAGACGAAGAAGGAGAAGCGATGAGTCAGAGCCGAAACAGGAGGAGGCGGGAGCAGCGAGGGCAGTCCATGGTGGAGACAGCCATTGTGATGCCGCTGTTTGTGTTTTTGCTTTTGGGCATCATCCAATTGGCTTTGATGCACCAGGCGCGCTCCATGACAAAATATGCCGCTTTCAGGGCCGCGCGCACGGGCAGTTTGAACAATGGAAACCACAACAAGATGGAAAGGGAAGCCTTTGAGGTGGTGAAGCCTCTCCTCGAACTCAGAAACAGGGATAACATGCGGCATATCCGGGTCCAGGTATGTTCTCCGAGCAGACAAATGCTTCAACAAGCCAGAAACGCCCAGGCTCTCCCGAATGCTTCTAATACCAATGACAACTTTTCTTTCGACTACCCCCTGCCCCCCAGTCAGACCAACCTTGAGGCCAGAATTCTCGCCGTGCAGGTGACTTTTTATTACCCTATGATCATCCCCTTTGCAAACAGCATCATTCACACCATTTATAACGGTCAAAGGACCACATCCGATGTGTTGCGAATGGGCAGGGACACCGCAACAGCAATTGAAACCAGGGCAAGAAATACAAGTGATGCTGACAGAGCCTCCATGGCGAATTTGGCCCCCTTTGTGGTGCCCATCCGCGCAAACTATGCGCTGCCCATACAGTCGGATTTGCCTCTGAATGCCCCCCATTTTCCCGAAAACATCAACAACAACCCTGTGTGCGAGAGACTTTAATTTTACTGAGGAGGAAAAACTTTGGATGCAACACCCCCCACACCGCCGCGAATATGCAGGCGTTTTGTGCTCAAACAAGGCCGCAAGAGAGGGCAGGTGATGGTGTTGGGGTGTGTGACGATGTTGCTTTTGGCCCTTTCGTTGATGATGAGTTTTTCTGTTGCGAATGCAGTGCATGAGCGCATTCGCATTCAGTCGCATGCCGACGCCATGGCTTTTTCAATGGCCGTGGTTGAAGCCCGGACGATGAATTACCTCGCCTATTCCAACCGGGCCATTGCAGCGGCATTTGTGTCAATGACTTCGGCCCATGTCTATGAGGCCATTCTGAGCTCCTCTGTGAATTTGATGAAAGGCATGCGAATGGCCGCAATTGTGGCCACGGCTTTAGAGCTTATCATATGCATCGCCTCATTCGGAACTTCGGATTGTTGTAGGCACGCCAAGGATTTGGCTAAAATAGTAAAGAAATACGGTGAGGCTATCCAGAAATATGAAAGCTTGGTCCAAAATTTGGAAAACCAGTTTAACGATACGGTGGCGAGTTTTGTTAAGTTGGCCGATGATATTCACACCTCTCAACGCAACATTGTGAACACCACCAGCCAGGTGCTGCGCGAAGGGAACGGCTTAGATAGGATGAGGGAAATCAACGCGCCGTGCGCCAGCAACACCAGGGATGACATTCGCAGAGTGGGCAATCTCAACGTGGGAGAGTTTGCTTGTGCCATGGAAGGCTCCCCCTTGGATAATGCTGCGCCCACACACAAAAAACCTGAAAGCGACCAGGCTTGCCCAACCCCATCCGGGGAATCCAACCGCCGGCAAATCATGAGCAATGTGGTGAATGCGGCACGTCCGGATTTTTTGAGTTCTTCTCATGGCATTTTCATGAGGCTTTCCCCCTTAGAAGGCCTCATCAGTTTAGGGACAGGCGATTTCCTCGGTAAATTGCAAGAAAATCTAGAGACCATGCAAGAAGTCTTCGATGGACTGGGCGATATTTTCGGGGGTTTGGAGGGTGTGTTCGGAAATGACTTGCCAGAACTCAAGAAGTTGATGGAGGAAGCCAAAGGTTTGGCCGGTATCGCCGGTAATGCTAACCAAGCCCTCAATCAGATAGTCCAAGCCATCCAGGAGGGCATCAGCAAAATCAGCAATTGGCTCAGTCTGAGCTTTACACCCGATGATGTTTTTAACAGCAGCTTTTTGGATGAGCTTTTGAAGGACATTCCTGATCCCATGTTCCTCATAGGTGTAGGTCCCTATCAAGTGGATGGTCGGTTTACCGACAATTATTGCGATAAAGCCTCCCTCACCTCCGAAGGGAAACTCTCTTGTGCCAAAACATCGGGCACTTTCTTTATATACCTTTACAGAGACATGCCCGGTTTTGGCTGGGCAAAAGCTGCGGGCATTGCCTCGTCCGACAAGCATGAAGTTGGGGGAGGGCACACGGGAAACCACGACAAATATAAAGGGCTGTTGACCAATTCCGCCTGCACGAATGGTGGCAACTGTTTCACCAATTATCGCTTGGACAGCGCGGAGAACCAATGGGGGCAGCCCGTCGTCTATTCCTTCATCACTCAGCCTTTGGAAGCCTGGACCCGCTCAGGCAACCAATGCAGCCAAACAAGGCAGGCTTGGGAGCTGAATGATGCAGGAACTGTCAATATCCAAGATGGCGGCAGGGAAACAGGGCGGTTGATGCTCAGAGCTGATAGGCCTGGAACGGCCGTAAGCAAAGCCCTGGTCTATTTCCACCGCATGGATGATTGGGCCTTCCCCCCCAACCTCTTTGATCCCTATTGGCGCGCCAAGCTGCATCCTTTTGCTGACCCCCCCTCAGGAGGCGACACAGGAGAAATGGAGAGAGTTCTGGACAGTGCTGGATATGTCAAGCCCGGGAGTGGCGGATGAGCCTCCCCAAAACCATACGTCGCCGCCGAGGGCAAGCAACCGTTGAGATGGCCGTTCTGATGGTGGCCTTAATCCCCACCTTCCTCTATGTGCTGACTTCGGACGATTTGTTGCGCTATCGCTTGAATTTGCAAGAAGTGGTGGTTTCAAGTCCCTGGAATTACACACACCTCAACTATGAGAAAGGCCACGTGGAAGGCAATGCGTTGGTGAATGACCTGAGAAGGCGTTACAGAAACGTAAACAACACTTATTCTATGCATTATAACAACGTTCCAACCGAAGAGAGAACGGCTCCCATGACTTTTTCGGATTGGAATGTGGCTGGCTCGGCGAATCAGAACCAGGTGAACTGCAACAGAGAGAATCCCATCGCCGCGGAAACCACTCTCAGGACGGAACCTTCGGCCAACAGCCTGGCTGGCTATGTGGAAAGCGGAGGACTTTATTCTTGCAGTGCAGCATTAAGCGTCAGAAATGTACAGCTGGTCAACCGCTTTCTGCAAGACTGGTCTGGCGAGGATGTGACGGACAAAGCACAAGGTTCTGGCGCATGGGGACTCAATCGACAGTATTTTTCAGTGATGACCGGCACTTGGGCGATGACCACCGTTGAAGATGTGGAACCTACGGGAGGAGACAAGGAAAAAGCTTTGAATAAGCGCGTTCAAAGTGTTTATGAGGGTGCGCCTGGCTACACGACTGCATACAGCCGTGCTGTGGGGTTTGTGCAAGGAGGCCAGGAAGTCCTTAATATGGGCAACCTCCTCCAGGACAGCGGCAAATCGGGCGACGACCCGAGGACAGCCGAAGTGGGGTTTTCTAAAGAAAATTCCCCCCATGTCTCTTCCCCCGGAGACAACAAAATTTTTGATGCTTCCCCATGGAGTCGCCAGGGTGCGGCTGGACGCACCTATGAGGATGCTTACAACGCACGCCAAAAAACCTATATGGGGCGCAACTTAGACTAAGAGGAACGAGGGCCATGGCAAAAGGGCGGCAAAAACTCAGACAAATTCCCATCGTCCAAAGCATGTTGGCTGTGGTGGGGCTGGGGGCGTGTCTGGGGGTGGGGCTGGCGTGGATGCAGTGGCGGGCGGAGGAGAAGAAGCTGAAGGAGGTTCAGCAAATACCCGAAAAACTGTCTCCGGTACTGTTTCCTGAGGCTTCCTCCCCCCCTCTTCTTCCCTCAGAGGAGCCTCAACCCCAACCCGAGCTCAAGGTACCCTCCGCCATGGAAAGACTACCCGTCTACCCGGGCAGCCTGCCTCAGGCCTTTGATTCTGTGGTTGCAGACGGAAAACCCATTGACATGGCCTGGTTTTCCACCGAGGACAGCGTGGAGCAACTTCGCGCTTTTTATGCAAAAGAGTTTGCGCTGCGCGGCATTTTCTTTGTTTCCCATGAGTTTAGTCCCTACGCAGGTTACATAGGCCACATTGATTGGGCCAACCAGGAGCTGCACCTGGTGTCCTACATTCGCCAGGGCCGCCAAACCATGGTATTCCCTTCGCGAAGCAGTCCAGCCCAGCAGATGGAAGGAGGGCAACTGCCCGAGGGTGTTCCTGTGCACCCCAAGGCGAGTTTAGCGAAAACCATTGCTTTTTTCGAGCCTGAAGGACGCCAGCGCCTCTCCTATTCTGCCACGGTGCCCAATGAAAGCCTTGCGTCCGTCAAAGGTTTTTTTCAAGAGGCCCTGCTTGCCAAAGGTTTGAAAAACATTCAGGAAAAAGAAGAGAGGGGGCGCGTCAGCCTGGAGGCGTCCAACGAGCAGCGGGTGCTCAACTTTTCTTTTGAACAGAAGCAAAACGACGTAGGAATTTATTTGTTGTTAATGGGCCAAAGCCCGGAAAGATAGGAAAACCGATGTTGGCACAAAAGAGAAAAAAGAGGCGTCGAAGTCTACAGCGCGGCCAGGCGATGGTGGAATACAGCGTTATTGCTCATGTCTTGTTGGCGGGTGGAGCAATGGTTTCCTGGCCGTTTTTTACAACATTCATTAACGCGATGAACATATATTATGAAGGTTTATTTGAATTACTGACCCGTCCGCTGCCCTGAGGCCGGACGAGTTGTGCAGCAAAGAAGTTGTGTGTTGGTGTTAGAGTGAAGGGGCTTTGGAGCCAGGCAGGTGTTTTGAGGAGTTGGTTTAGGTGGTTGGAGGCGTGTCATGAAGGTGAAGGCGAGGAAGCGTGGGCAGGTGATGGTGTTGGGGTGTGTGACGATGTTGTTGTTGGCTCTCTCGTTGATGATGAGTTTTTCCGTTGCGAATGCAGTACATGAGCGCATTCGCCTCCAGTCGCATGCTGACGCCATGGCTTTTTCAATGGCCGTGGTTGAAGCCCGGACGATGAATTACATTGCTTATTCCAACCGGGCCATTGCAGCGTCTTTTGTATCCATGACAACCACCCATGTCTATGCGGCCATTCTCGGCTCCTCTGTGGAGTTGATGAGCGGCATGCGAATGGCCGCGTTGATTGCCACTGCCATAGAATTTATCGTATTTCTTGCCTCTCTTTTGGAGGGAGATCCGGACAACCACCGCCAACATTGGGTGGACTTGCTTCAAATAACTGTTAAATACCACATAGCTACCGAAAAATACAAAACAATATTCCAAAACTCCGAAGGGCGATTTAGCAACGCGGTGGAGTCTTTTGTTCGATTGGCCGGTGACATCCACGCCTCACAACTCGACATGGTGGGAAGCACCGCGTCCATGATACAAAACACTCCCAAAGAGAGCAATCCTTTGAATGGAATGGGGACAGACAATGCGCCCTGTGCCACCAACCAGACCAACAAAGTGGGCGCTCTCAACAGGGGAGAGTTTGCCTGCGCAATGGAAGGCTCCCCCTTGGATACCTTTACCGAGGCACACCGGAGGCCTGAAAACGAGAACAACTGTCCAGCCCCGTCCGGGGAACCCCACCGTCGGCAGATAATGAGCAATGTGGTGAATGCTTCACGTCCACCTTTTTTGGACTCCTCTCATGGTTTGTTTTTAAGGCTTTCCCCCATCAAAGGTGCATTCGACTTGGTGGCGGGCGGAGCTCTCAAGGAAGTAGAAGCAACACTCAAGGACATCCAAAAACAGCTCGAGGTGGGACAAATCATTTCGTCGGAATTCAGCAATGAAATTAAAGATATAATTAAATCGCTCGGTGGTGTGGTCGACGAATCCGGCGATTTGATCCAAGCTATCAAAGATGCCATCAGCAACTTGAGCGAGCTGCTCAGCCTGAACATTATACCCGAGGATGTTTTTAATAATGACAGCGGCAAGTTTCTACAAGAGCTCATGGTGGAAATTCCTGACCCCATGTTTGTTCTGGGGGTAGGCCCCTACAGGGTGAGGGGGGAGCTTACCAACAAACAGTGCAAAGACGCTACATTCAGCTCCAAGGGGGACATGTCGTGTGCATCAACCAACCCCACGTTTTTTATGTATCTTTACAAAGACATGCCCGGGTTTGGTTTTGCAAACGCTGTGAGCATTGCCTCGGCCGACAATGGCAACCCAAACACGAAATATAAAGGGTTGTTAAACAATTCCCCCTGTCTCCAGGGCGGCAACTGTTTCATCAATTTTCGCCTGGACAATGCAGATAAGAATTTGGGGCAACCCGCTGTCTATTCCTACATTACCCAGCCTTTGGAGGCCTGGACCAAGTCGGACGGAAGCTGCAGCCAGACAAGGCAGGCTTGGGAGCTGAATGCGACAGGGACTGTGCGCATCCAGCATGGCGAGAGGGGGGAGGGGAGGTTGATGCTGAAAGCCAACCGAGACGGAGCGGCTATGAGCAAGGCCCTGGTTTATTTCCACCGCATGGACGATTGGAGATTCCCTCCCAACCTTTTTGACCCTTACTGGCGTGCCAAATTACATCCTTTTGCCAGCAAAGCAGAACTGGAGCGTGTTGAGAACAGCGCTGGATATAGCCAGAATTGAGCAGAGGAGAGAGGAGAGAGGAGAGGAAAATGAACACCCCCAAAACAAGACGTCCTAACCGAGGCCAGGCAACCGTTGAGATGGCCGTAGTCATGGTAGCCCTAATCCCCACATTTCTCTATGTGCTGACTGCAGACGACTTGCTGCGCTATCGTTTGAATCTGCAAGAGGTGGTGGTGGCAAGTCCCTGGAATTACACACACCTCAACTATGAGAACCACTCCATCCCCGCCGGGCTTTTGGTGCCCCATCTGCAAAGGCGCTATGAAAACATAAACAACACTTATTCAATGAATTATAGCGACACTCCCACCGAAAACAAAACCGCCCCCATGACTTTTGCGAGTTGGGGCGTGGACAACACCGACAACAAGAACAGGGTAAATTGCGATGTATTGCCAGACTTTGCTGCCAATTATGGTGCAGAGCCCCTTGCCGTGTTTGTTAGGCCTGGGGAAAAGCAGGTGAACCACGGAGGACGTTATTATTGCTCTGCAAAACTGAGTGTCAGAAACATGATGCTGGTAAACCGTTTTATGCAAAGCTGGGCCGGCAACGTGAAGGTGACGGACAAAGTCAAAGGAATACAGGCATGGGGACTCAGCCCGCAGTGGTTTTCAGTGATGGCCGACACCTGGGCGATGACAACGGTGAACAATGTGGAACCTGAGCTTGAATCTCACAAGCGAGCACAGGTTCCTTTGTGGGCCCGCGTTCAAACTGTTTATGAAAACACCCCTTCTCTGGGTGCTGCCGTCAACGCAGCCAGGGCTTTTGTGGAGGGTGCCCCCGACGTTTTTAATACAGACATCCTCAAAGACAAAAACCACCAGGGCGACGACACGGCTACAGCCGAAGTGGGTTTTTCCACAACTCCTTTTCCAAGGACTCAAATCAACCCCCCCTTTGACTCCTCCCCCTGGCTTACAGAGGGTGCCAGGGGCGGCCCCTACTATAAAACCTGGCTTGGCCGCAAAAGCACCTATATGGGACTGCCGTCATCCGAGTGGTGAAAGCAGAGAAAGCAACGGAAAAACAAGCAAAAACACAGCCAGGCTCAAAAGCCTGCAGGCTGTGTGCAGGCAGGGGAATGTCTGGGGGGTAGGGGGGGGCGTAGGTAAAAACAAAAATATTGTGCCCCGCATGTAACAAAGTACGCCGTCCGACGCCTTTAAAGTATGAGAGCTTGAGGTAGTTGGAGGAGGCATACGATGAAGGTGCAGGTGAGGAAGCATGGGCAGGTGATGGTGTTGGGGTGTGTGACGATGTTGTTGTTGGCTCTTTCGTTGATGATGAGTTTTTCCGTTGCGAATGCGGTGCATGAGCGCATTCGCCTCCAGTCGCATGCCGACGCTGTGGCCTTTTCCATGGCCGTGGTGGAAGCCCGGACAATGAATTACCTCGCCTATTCCAATCGGGCCATTGCAGCGGCTTTTGTATCCATGACGACCGTCCATGTCTATGGAGCCATTTTAAGCTCCTCCGTGGAGTTGATGAAAGGTATGCGCATGGCCGCGACAGTGGCTTTGGCTTTAGAGACCGTCTTATGGATTTCCTCACTCTTTACCCAGCACAGTGGGCATATGCGCAGGTTGATGGAGACAATCGCTGGCTACAACGAAGACATTAATAAATATCGAAACTTAATCAGAACTCAAGAAAACCTCTTCAACAATTCAGTGGAGGGTTTTGTTCAATTGGCCAGCGAAATCCACAAGTCACAACGCGACATGGTGGTGGCTACCTCGTCGATGATACAAAATGGAAATGGGAATGCCTTGGATTTCATGAGGCAAAACAATGCGCCGTGTGCCACCCATGCTTTTGCTCAAGTGGGTTCTCTGAACCTGGGAGAGTTTGCTTGCGCAATGGAAGGCTCTCCGTTGGATGCTGTTGCGCTTGCACATAAAAAGCCTGAGAATGAAAATGAATTCGACGGCAGATGCCCATTTCCGTCTGAGGCACCCAACCGTCGGCGTGTCATGAGCAATGTCGTCAATGCCTCACGTCCACCTTTTTTAGACTCATCGCATGGCCTCTTTGTTCAGTTTGGCCCTCTGGCAGCTCTGACCGATTGGCTGACGGGCGGAGTTCTCTCGAGATTGGAGGAAGTTGGAGCAATGAACTGGATGTTGGAGCAGCTTCTCAAGGGAACGAGCAACGTTCTGAATGAATCAGGCCAACTTTCCGAGAAGCACGCCAAAGAAATCAGCGATTTGCTAAAGGAACTCGGCAACACGGCCGGCAACGCCGCACAGGTGGCTGGCGCCGCCAGGCAGGTGACCGATGTCGTTAATGATGTAATCAACAACTACAACAACATGCTGAGTCTGGGGACGGGGCCGAATAATATTTTTAATCAGGACATATTTTTGAATCGACTCTTGAAGGACATTCCTAACCCCTTGTTTATTTTAGGAATGCCTTCCTATCAACTGAAGGCTCATCTTAGCGATCAATATTGTGAAGAAGCCAGCAGCAACTCCCAAGGAAGGATGTCTTGTGCCAAAACATCAGGCACGTTCTTTTCTTATGTTTACAAAGACATGCCCGGGTTTGGTTGGGCACAAGCTGCGGGCATTGCCTCGAGCCAAAACAGCAGCAAGCACGAGGCGGATGGGGAAATGCACACGGAGACCCACAACAGATATAAAGGGCTGTTGAACAATTCCCCCTGCACGAATGGTGGCAACTGTTTCATCAATTTTCGCTTAGGCAGCGAAGCGAACAATTGGGGGCAACCCGCCGTCTATGCCAAAATGACTCAGCGTTTAGAGGCTTGGACCCAATCAGACGGAAGCTGCAGCCAGACAAGGCAGGCTTGGGAGCTGAATGAAGCAGGGACTGTCCGCATCCAGCATGGCGAGAGGGGGGAGGGGAGGTTGCTGCTCAAAGCCAACCGAGACGGAATGGCCGTAAGCAAAGCCCTGGTCTACTTTCACCGCATGGACCATTGGAAATTCCCCCCCAACCTCTTCGATCCCTATTGGCGTGCCAAGCTGCATCCTTTTGCCAATGACAAAGAGCTGCAGAAAGTCTCTGGAAACAGCAACAATTGATGAGAGGAGAGAGGAGAGGAAAATGAACACCCCCAAAACAAGACGTCCAAACAGAGGCCAGGCAACCGTTGAGATGGCCGTAGTCATGGTAGCCCTAATCCCCACATTTCTCTATGTACTGACCGCAGACGACTTGCTGCGCTATCGTTTAAATTTGCAAGAAGTGGTGGTAGCAAGTCCCTGGAATTACACACACCTCGACTATGAAGGCGGCCCCATTCCCGGCAACGCTTTGGTAGGAGACTTAAGAAGGCGTTATTTAAACACCAACAACACTTATTCAATGCATTATAGCGCCCCTCCAACCGAAAACAAAACCGCCCCCATGACTTTTGCTGGTTGGGATGTGGACAACACCGGCAACCAGAATGAGCTAAGCTGCCGTGAAATTCCAAACTTTTTTGCCCAAAACGACGCCAACAACCACAATGCATTGCCAGTTTCAGCTTTTGCCAGGGAGGTGAACCACGGAGGCATTTATTCTTGCGATGCAAAGTTAAACGTCAGAAACATGCTGCTGGTAAACCGCTTTATGCAAAGCTGGGCCGGCGACATGAATGTGACAGACAAAGCTCAAGGGGTGCAAGCATGGGGGCTCAATCGACAGTCTTTCTCTGTGATGGCCGACACCTGGGCACTGAAGACAGTTGAAAATGTGGAACCGAAAAAAGCAGACCACGAAAAGCCTTTGAGACAGCGCGTTCAAGCTGTTTACCAAAGCCCTGCTTTCCCCTACAACAAAGCAGTCCTCAATGCTCTAAATTATGTCGTGGGGGGCCAAGAGGTCTTTAATCTAAGTATCCTCGCCGACAAAGACAACAATGGCGACGGCACACATACAGCCGAAGTCGGTTTTTCCAATAGGTTTTCTCCAAGGCCCAAAACAGAAACCAACAACAACTTTGAATCTTCCCCATGGAGCATCCCTGCTGCCGTCGGCACTCAGAAACAGGCTTTTGGCAACCGCACCGACACCTATATGGGGCGCCCATTGCCACCGCAATGAAAGGCACTGGCAGAGCCGAGGATAATAGGATAGAAGCATGTAGCAGGAGTTGTTGCAAAAGGTTGGAGGAGGTGCGCACACGAGAGCAGATTTGAGGAAGAGAACAAAAAAGCTTTCAGAAGCTTAAAAAACCGTTTTGGAGACAAAGATGCGAAAAGCACTTATCATCTGCATGGGGCTTGCCTTCGCCAACCTGGCCCTGGCAGACAAGAATGAAGTGCAGGACTGCAAAGAAAAATGCAGTAAATTCAGAAAAACCTGCGAAAATGTTTGCAAAAAGAAATCCAAAGGCGCCGCACAAAAACAGCAATGTGTGCCTGGATGTCAAAAAGGCATAGAGGTTTGCAGGGAAGAATGCGGCAAATAGCAATGACAAACAGGGCAAGGGTTTGTTTTTTTTAAAGTGAGTCTTTGAGTGAGGCTTCTTAGCTACAATGTCCATTATTTCAGCAGCGACACCAAAGGCATCTTGAGTGGCAAAAAACCGCTCAGAGAAATTTCTGTTGCATTGTCGCAACTGAGTCCGCTGCCGGACATTGTTTGTTTTCAAGAAATAGAATTCAAATCCATCCGGGCCTTCAGAACCATTTCCTCCCAAAAGGCTCAAATAGACACCTTCACAGACGAATGGGCCAATGTTTTTTTGAACCAAGGCATGCCTTTCCCCTATGAAGGCTATTATTTCCCCGCGCATGCCTATCGGTTTAAAAGTGTGGTGTTTTATACAACAGGCCTGGCCATTTTTGTGCGCAGCTCATCCTTTCGTGTCCTCAATGAAACCATTGAGCCGGTGGTTTTGACGTGCAACAAAGCCTTCAGAAAACTCAAACAAACAAGAATTTGCGCCCACCTCATTCTCGAAGAGGTGAAGACAAATAAAAAGCTTCATATTTATAACACACATTTCAGCTTGCCGTCCCCCTTGACAAGGAGTTATTGGCTTTCCAGGCAGAAAATGGGTTTTGGGCAAAACCAGATTTTGGAAGCCAGACGTCTTTTAAATTATATAAAAAAAACCAAAGGTGAAACCCCGTTTATTGTTTGCGGAGATTTCAATTCCTGGCCAAAATCCCCCGTATATGAAATGCTTCTCGCTCGTGGGCAATTGACAGACATACGTGCGCTGTTGAATGAGGAGAAAGAGGATTTTGTCACAGCGGGCTTTTTAAACCTTAAGCTGCATTTGGACCATATTTTTTTCTCAGGTGAAATTCATTGGCAAAACATGGCAGATACGCATGGTTTTGGCGACACAACCAGCCCCTTTCATGGGCTTTCAGATCATGTACCGCTGATTGCTCAGTTTGAGCTTTAGAGCAACCACTCTATTCCGTAGACAACACATTTCCGGAATAGATTTTATCAAAGACAGCCTGATATTTTTCTTCAATAACTTTGCGCTTAAGTTTAAGGCTTGGGGTAAGCTCCCCGTTTTCTATGGTGAATTCATTCTTTAAAATATGGAATTTTTTTATGGTTTCAAAGCTGGCCAACCTGGTGTTGAAACGATTGATATAAGACGCAATCAACGTTATAATTTTTGGATGATGGGGGTTGAGCTCAGAATTTTCTATGCCGTTTTGGCTGGCCCATCGTTGGATGGATTCTGAATCCAGGCTAATCAACGCAGAGCAGAAGTTGCGATTGTTTCCGTGAATGAGCACTTGGTTGATATAAGGGCAGAATGCTTTGAGAGAGCCTTCAAGGTGTTGGGGAGCGATGTATTTTCCGCCGGATGTTTTGATAAGCTCTTTTTTTCTATCGACAATTTGAAGTTTTCCCTCCACCATTTTGCCAATGTCACCCGTATACAACCAGCCATCTTTGAGGGCTTCAGCCGTGGCTTCAGCTTGCTTATGATAAGCGCGCATGACGCCGCGGCCTCGAATGAGGATTTCGCCCTCTTCTGAAATTTTCACTTCCGTCCCGGGGATAAGGGGACCCACCGTCCCAAATTTGAAATTGCTTGGGACATTAACGAAGGAAGCCGCGCTGGTTTCTGTAAGGCCATAACCCTCCAGAATTAAAACCCCACAAGCATGAAAAAATTCAGCGACTTGGGGGGAGAGGGGGGCGCCTCCGGAGATGATAAACCGAATTCGGCCTCCAAAAAGGGCGTTAATTTTGTCCAAAACGAGTCTTCGAGCCAAGGCGTATTGAGCGGCCAGAAGAGGCCCCACTTTTTGACGTGAGTTGACTTTTTTACCGACGCGAATGGCCCATTTGAGGATTTTATATTTGACAGCGCCGCCTTGTTTTGCGTTTTGAATAATTTTATTGCGGATTTTCTCAAAAATTCGAGGGACAGCTTCAGAAAAAGTAGGCCGGATGCTGGCCAGGTTGTCCACAATTTTGTCGACCCGACCATCAACGGCGGTTGCAAAGCCCATTCTGAATGAAATGAGCCCGAAAAGTTTTCCAAAGACATGCGACAGTGGAAGCCACAGCAGCTGAACGTCCTCGGGCGTAAGCACATGGAGCTGATCAATCCCCTCGGCTTCATAGAGCCAGCAGTCATGCGTCAGCTCCACACCTTTGGGAATTCCGGTGGAGCCGGACGTATAAATGAGGGTTGCAAGAGAGGAAGGCTCAAGCTTTTGCCACACAGACTCAAACTCTGTTTGCGAAGCTGAAGCCCCCAGAGAGGAAACGTATTGCAGTGTGAGTGCCCATTCCTTTGTAGAAGGGGAGGGTTCCCCTTCTACGGAGGGAGAGGAGGAGGGTTGCCCTTCAAAGCAAATGACGTGTTTGAGTTTTGGAAGTTCAGCTTTGTACGCGAGGAATTGAGCCTGTTTTTCTTCATTTTCGACGAAGAGGATGCTGATGTCGGCATCTTTTAATATGTGGAGCACCTCTTCCCAGGTAGCCGTTGGGTAGAGGGTGGTGGTGACGCCTGCGGCGCACAAAACAGCGACGTCAGCCAAAATCCACGAGTAGGAAGAGGTTGCCTGAATGGCACAGTTCTCTGCGTCTTTTAAGCCGAGGACGCGCAGGCCCATGGCCAGGGCTTTGACTTGCTCTCCAAAAGTTTTCCAGGAGACGGTTTTCCAGGAGTCTCCCTCCGGGACGAGATAGGCCGGACTCTCTGGTGTCAATTGAATGCGATGGTGCAGAAGCTCTGGAATGCTGCGAGACCGTGGGAGCATAGGATATTCTAAACCAGATGAGGCGCTGAAACAAAAAGAAGAGAATGCCCGCAGGCCCCTCCGTTTGCCGTCGGAGAAGGAAGGGCTGTGGGTGGACTGAACAGAAAACAACTCTGACGCCGCATGACGGCAAAATGGGGCGCCAGCTATTTTCGGGCGGCGGCTTCGGCGGCCAGGCGTTCGCGATAGGCTTTCATCATCGCCTCCTGCTCGGCTTTGGGCACAGGCGCATAGCGGGCAAACTCCATGGTAAACTCCCCTTTGCCCTGGGTAGCCGAGCGCAAGTCCGTGGAATAGCCGAACATGTTATTCAGCGGGACTTCCGCGACAATAGCGACATAGTTGTTTTCTATGGCTGTGGTTTCCATGATTGTGCCGCGTCGTTGGTTAATTTGTCCGACGACGGAGCCTTGGAAGTCCGAGGGGGCTTGGACTTCGACTTTCATGACAGGCTCGAGGATGGTGGGTTTAGCGGCGGCATAACCTTCGCGGAAGGCCATGAGGGCGGCGGTTTTGAAGGCTTGTTCGGAAGAGTCGACGGGGTGGTGGAGGCCGTCATTAATAATGCAGCGCACGCCGACGACGGGGAAGCCGATGAGGGAGCCTTTTTTGATGGCCTCTGTGAAGCCTTTGTCGCAGGCGGGAATAAACTCACGGGGGATGGCACCGCCGACAATTTCGTCGACGAATTCATAATGCATGACGGCGTCTGCGGGCAGCGGCTCCATATAGCCGCAGACGCGGGCAAACTGGCCTGCACCACCGGTTTGCTTTTTATGCGTATAAGCAAACTCGCCGCGTTGGGTAATGGTTTCGCGATAAGCGACTTGCGGTTTGCCTGCAATGACTTCGCAGTTGTATTCGCGTTTCATGCGCTCAATATAAATTTCGAGGTGCAACTCACCCATGCCGTCGATGATGGTTTGTCCGGACTCTTCGTCCCGGCGAACGCGGAAGGTGGGGTCTTCCCGGAAGAAGCGGTTGAGTGCTTTTGAAAAGTTTGCCTGGCTGCCTCTGTCTTTGGGGGCGATGGCGAGGGAGATGACGGCGTCAGGGACATGCATGGAAGTCATGGTGACTTCAATTTGGTTGTCGGTGAAAGTATCGCCCGAAGCGCACTCGACGCCAAAGAGGGCGATGATGTCACCGCAGCGTGCCTCTTCCACGTCGTGCATTTCGTTGGAGTGCATGCGGACGATGCGAGGCACCTTAATGCGTTTCAATTGGTTGCTGCAATTGACGATGAAGTCGCCCTTGGCCAGTTTCCCCTGGTAGACGCGCATATAAGTGAGTTGTCCATAGCGTCCGTCTTCCAGTTTGAAGGCGAGGCCGACGAAGGGTTTGGACGGGTCGTTCTCCAGCACCACTTTGGCTTCGTTGTTTTTCTGGTCATGCGCGTGGTTAACAATTTCCGTCGGGTTGGGAAGATAGTGCGTCACCGCATCCAACACCAACTGGACGCCTTTGTTTTTATAAGCAGAGCCGCAGATGACAGGTGTCATTTTGAGGGCGATGGTTGCGCGTCGAATGGCGGCGCGAATGTCTTCGGCGCTGCAAGGCTCCTCATTCAGATATTTTTCAGCCAGAATGTCGTCGACTTCGGCGACACTTTGGATGATTTCCTCGCGTGCCGTTTTGGCGGCTTCTGCAAGCTCGGCAGGAATGTCAAATTCTCGGACTTCTTCTCCGTTGTCGCCTTCAAAAGCATAAGCTTTGCCGACAATCGGATCGACGACTCCACTGAAATTGGCCTCTGCCCCAATAGGAATTTGAATGGGCACAGCATGGTGTCCCAGCTTCTCCCGGAGCATGTGCACAACACGCAGGTAGTTGGCTCCGACTCTGTCCATCTTGTTGACATAGGCAATACGCGGGACGCCATAACGTTTCATTTGGCGGTCCACCGTAATGGATTGGGATTGCACTCCGGCCACGGAGTCCAGCACCAGGATGGCCCCATCGAGAACCCGCAGAGCCCGCTCGACTTCGATGGTGAAGTCCACGTGTCCCGGTGTGTCAATGAGGTTGATGTTGTAGTCGTTCCAAATGCAATAGCTGGCCGCTGATTGGATGGTAATTCCCTTTTCGCGCTCCAGGTCCATGGAGTCCATGACGGCACCGACGCCGTCTTTGCCTTTGACTTCGTGGATGGAGTGGATTTTTCCTGTATAAAACAGGATACGTTCAGAGAGGGTGGTTTTCCCCGAATCGATGTGAGCGGAAATACCAATGTTTCTAACTCGTTCTATTGGAATAATAGCCATGACGCGCCTTTCAATCGTCATCGCCGCTTTGTGTCAAGCCCCATTCTTTAAGACGCTTGAATAATGTTGACCTTGCGATTCCCAATTCCTTCGCAACACGCTCTCGATTGTTTTTACAACGCCTTAGAGCAGCTTCAATGACGGTTTTTTCGAAATTCGCAACAGCTTTATCGAGAGTTAAGCCTGTGGGCAACTCTGTATTGGAAAAAGGGGGGGGTTGGGGGCTTAAGCTGCGTGTTGTAGGGCCATCGAATTGAATGTTTTCTGTATCAATGGCAGTGCCGTCTCGCAATAAGAGGGCCCGATGGATAACGTTGCGCAATTCACGGACATTGCCAGGCCAATGGTGAGACATCAGTTTGTTTTGGGCCGCAGGAGTCAGGTAGATGCGCTGGCCGCTGGGGGAAAATGCTGAGAGGAATGCTTCTGTGAGCATCTCCAAATCTCCCAGGCGTGCGCGCAGGGGTGGCAGGTGTAGGGGAATGACGCAAAGGCGATAATAAAGGTCTTCGCGAAATTTCCCTTCTTGGACTTGTTTTCCCAAGTCTCTGTTGGTGGCGGAAATAATGCGAACATCCACAGAAATAGGTCTGGATGCGCCTACGCGTTTGATTTCGCCGGATTCGAGAGCTCGAAGAAGTTTTGCCTGCAAGTCCAAGGGAAGTTCGCCCACTTCGTCCAGAAACAGCGAGCCTTGGTGTGCTTCTTCAAAAGCGCCTTTTCGGTGTGAGGCAGCTCCCGTGAAAGAACCTTTTTCATGTCCAAACAACTCACTCTCAATGAGCTCTCGAGAAATGGCGGCGCAATTGACAGGAATAAAAGCGTTGTTTGAGCGAAGAGACAATTTATGCACAGCCCGGGCGATGAGCTCTTTGCCGGAGCCGGATTCACCAAAAATAGCGACGGTGGCATTAGAAGGTGCAACACGCTCCACCATTTCCAGGAGGTGGCGCATGCTCGGGTCAGCGCCGATGATGCCGTATTTGGTTTGGATGGAAGGGGAGGTTTTCTCCACAGGCTCGATGCTGATGGTTGTGTCGCCAAGCCTCAGTTGAGTGTAGATGGGCAACTCTGCCTCATAAATGCGGACATTGCCCAGCCATGTGCCATTGGTGGAATGTTGGTCTGCCACAATGAAGACGCCGTGGCGTTGTGTTAGACGAAGGTGCTTTGCTGAGACATACTTGTCTTCAATGACAACGTCGTTGTTTTCTGTGGAACCGATGCTGCTCACATCGTGCTTGAGAGGAAACGTTTTCTCACCGCCGGAAGAGATTACACGGATTTGTGCGGGGACATTGTCAATTTTAGAATTGGAATGGCACAGCGTGCGAGGGTGAAAATCATGCGAGCTGGAGTTGTTTTGTGTGCCTTGGGAATTGTGAAAGACAGCTTGTAATTTTCCAAAGGTGAGGATGTCACCATCTCTCAAAGTGGTTTGTTGAGTGACGACGCCCCGCACTTCTGTTCCTGTACCCGACAAGTCCTCCAGGACGTAGAGAGGAGGCTCAAAGCGCACAACGGCTTGTCGCGCCGCAACACCGGGGTCTGGCAAGATAACATCGCAATTGCTGCCGTGCCCCAAAACAGTTCTTCGCGAGCCAAGCTTGACACGCATGACTTCAATTCCTCGCCGGACGAACACGAGTTCAGCGATGCCTGGCGTGGACTGTTCAAACTCTTCTACACCCATCCTCGTCGTTTCCATTTTTCATAAGCTACGCGCAATTGAGGTGAACTCAAGTTATTTCATTTTCAAACGTGAGAGTTGACCACTTAATTGAGCTTTGCGCCACTGTCCATCTTGAGGATCAACTGGCAGTAAACTAACCGCCGGCCCCAGCATGCCGAGGCGTCCCAGAAATTCGGGTTGTACTTGAAGACGCAATGTTAAGTTGGCTTCGGAGTAAGCCAGTCTTTTGGCCAGCTGGATGTTTCCAAGCAGCTCGCAAGTCAATTCATCGCTCTGGGTTTTTGTTTGCACAATTTGCACTTGCCCCTTTTTTATAGAAGCAGAAGTTTTGAGGTTTCCTAAAACAACTCGAGGCAAATCCACAGGAATGGATTCCGCAGAGCCAGGCCAGGGCATGACAATTGTCCCCTGTTTAAGGGTGAGGTTGTCCACTTCAATATTCCAATTGCCGTTGGCCTCTGAAGCACTCTGCTCTTTAGGGATGTAGAAAGACATTTGTGCGTGAGAGAGAACACCCTCCATCTCAAGCTTAGGAGGGACACTTTCGCTGCTATAGGTTTCTGGAGAGAGCAACCATAACAAGGCAGGAAAATTCATTTGAGACAAATCCACGCCTTTGGCTTCTGCTGCGAAGTTTTGTTGGTTGAGGATGCCTGTTGAGAATTGGATATGTCCATTGGCTATTTTTATATTTGTCGTGAGTTTGAGAAGCAGGGGGTTGGGCCTGATGGAGAGAGAATCCACTTGGAATTTTCCGATGGCCATGGCCAGTCCAGGTTTTGAAAAAACCGGGCCCAACTGAATTCCTTTGGCTTCTATTCCTAAAAAGGAGGGTTTGAGTGAGTCGATGCGCAAATGGATGTCAGCTTGCCTGGCTTTGGCAACCAGATATTCAGAGAGTTCATGATAGGGGAATACAAAAAAGAGACTCGCCAAAAATACGAAGATTGTGAAAGCCGCATAGCCTGCCCATCGAAAAACAGTTTGGAAGTGTTTCTTGAACATAATTCACTTTTTCTTCGAATAAGTGGCCACCGTTATCCAACACGTCAACACGTTTTGAGCGCGCGGCTCAATTCTCAGTTGTTTGATAAGGACGATTCCTGGTCCTGCTTCGCAGGCTTTCAAAAAAGCGACGAGATGTTCCAAAGTAACATCCGTGAGGGTGAGTTCCACAGATTTCTCCAGAATGTTTTCTCCATCTATGGAGACATCCGCCCGAGGGGTAATGGAACTAATCTCTATCTTCGCTTGCGTTGCAGCTTGCTCAACGTGGCTGGTCAGCCCTAAATGAGGTTCTTCCAGCTTACGCTCGAAGTGTTCTCGGCGTTTTTGCCCCAAATAATAGTTGCCGGTTAGTTTTTCGATGCGTTCGAGCCGTGCAACTTTGTCTGCCGTCTTGCGTTGAATGGTTTGAGCCTTACGTGCAATCTGCAAATGGATGACAAAGAAGATGGCGACGAAGAGTGCCGCCACTGTTGACAGAAGCAAGAGCTGTTCTCGACGTGTAAGCCCCAGAAAGCGCTGGGTGAGAAGGCGAACACTGTCATGAATTGCCATAATTAAACTCCTGAGGAGGAGGGCAGCTCAGTTTAATTTCCAGAGGGAAATTCTTTTTGAGGCCGTCACGGGATTTTTCAACTTTTCCTTCTTTAATTTCCTCGACGCAAGGAATGTCTTGCAAAGCTGCTTTGAGAGCGTCAATGTCGAGTTTCTGGTCGGCTTTGCTTTTTAAATTGATGCGTTCTGGTTGAATGAGAATCTGGTCGAACTGGATTTCGAACTGATGAGGAATGTGTTGAACCAGGTGAGCCAGAAAATCTGCTGCGGATGGCTGAGAGAGTTCAGGCGCAGGATTTGAGTTGCCGGTGAGAAGGTTTTCCGCTTTCACATAGTCGCGCTCGCATTGTTTGAGGACACGTGTGGTGAGTGCGCATAACTCATCGTCGATGCGTTGCTCATTGGCTTGCAGCAAGAAGTTGCGAGTCACTCCCCCAGCCAGAAACAACACCACTGCGCACAACGCGAAAATGCTCAAAACCGGAAATTTGTCTTTGAGAAAATCAAATTCACTTTTGTAAGCGAGATCTTTCTGACGAAAATTAAATCGACGTGTGCGAGGTGTTGTTGATTGGTAAGAAGAGAACAAAGAAGCCACCTGGCCTGCAGAAGGAGGCAAGGTTTCTTTAAATCCATCCAAGGGCAAAAGCTCCACGGGCAAGGCCAGAGTTTTTGACAAATAAGAGCTTATCCCCTGAAGTTGGGACGTCCCTCCGGTGAGATAGAGGTGCTCAATGGATTCTTGGCCCTGTGCATCTCGCATTTTGAGGAGGGTGCGCAACTCTCTTTCAATGGGTAGAAGAGCCTGCTGCATGATTTCTGCAGCTTTGCGTGCTGCAGGTGGATGTTCACTGGAAGGAATCAAGGTGCCGTACTTTTCTTTCCATGCCGCAGCTTCTTGTTCAGAAATGTTGAAGGCGTTGGAGAGCGCGCTCGTCATTTCTTTGCCTCCACCTGGGAACACACGCGCTATGTCACAACTGTTGGAGGCATTGATTGAAGCGAAGCAGCAACGCTCGTGTCCTAAATCCACGACGGCAAAATTTTTGGGCAAGGGTTGATTTTTTCGATGTGCGGACGCATACACCAAAGAACTTAACTGAAGAGCCGGGTGTGCAATCCATCTGGGTTCAGCAGACAGCCCTGACAGTTGTTGAATCCAGGCCATCAATCCTTGGCGCAGAGTGATTCCGACAAGGAGACGGTTGCCTTGTTCGGGATTGATAATCTGCTGATAGTCAAATGCGACATCTGCCACATCCATTGCCGAGACAGCCTCCAGTTCAAACCCAAGAGTTGCGTCAATTCGTTTGTGGTCGGCAAAAGGAAGAGAGAGCTGATGTGTCGCAAGAGAAGTGCCTGGAAGTGAGAAAAAGACTTGATCGATTCCGTGTACTTTAGGTCCAAAAGTGCGCTGGAGTGCTGTGGGCAGCTCTGTATCTCTGCTCAAAAATTCTTCAAAGCGTACAGATTGGACAGTCTTTCGTGCAGACTCCATCGTCGCCAATTTAATGCTGTAAGCCCCAACATCGATGGCAAGAATTTTCGCCATTGCTTACTCCTCTCGATAATAAACGATTTGCCCCAATGGCTCTTTGTCCATACGTACAACGGCTGTAAGCGTGCGCTTGACTTGCCCAGAAGTCCCCATGGATTGGATGCGGAAGGTGGAGCTGGTGTCCCCCAGGTAACGCTGGGTTTGCGTGTTGGCAGTGATGGCGCTGTTGGTTGCTATTCCTGCGGCCTTGAGCAAGTCAACAAAGTCCTGAATGGAGAGAGCGAAGCCTGTCATGCCTTTTATTTGGCGAATGTGCCCTATTAAGGTTTCCATAAAAAATGAGTCTTGCAACCGGGGGTCGGGTTTGAGTGGATCTGCAACAGAGCGAATGGCCAGTTCCAGCAAGACAGAATCATCCGTGTTGATGTTGAGGCGAGAATTGATGTTAGGAAAAACGGTGAAGCGCTCTCTGAACAAGGTCATAAATCGGTCATCAATCCCATGAACCATGTACAGCTCATCAAGGCTGTCAAACCGTGCGTTTTTGGCATAATAATGAGGGACGTATTTGGAGCTGTAATAATAATTTTCGTCTGCGAATCCATCGAGAAATGGAGCGCCTTGACCCGACAAATTCAGGGTGGACGCAGAGGTATTTTCATCAATCCAGTCGCGAATGTTTTGGATGATTTCTGTTGGGGTGGTGGGAGAGGAGCCTGGCTCTATAGGCTCATAAATGAAAGCATATTTTTTGTCGCCGATAAGAGAAAGGAGCTGCGCCACAGCGATGTTTGTTTTGAGGTCGGGAGCATCGAGTTGATTTAAATTGAGGCGCTCTTCTTCATCGCTGATGTTGACATCAAAACAAGTTGAAGCCAGGCCCTCTGTTTGTTGAATTCCCAGGGTGGGTTCCCAAAGGAGATTTGTTAAATAGCAATCTATTTTGGCAAGCCTCCATAACTGAATAGAAAGGCTTTTGGGTGCAAAGTCACCAAAGTTGTTGGTGCTGGGTATGCCGAGAAGTCCGCTCAAGTTTGGAATTTTAATTTGTTCTATTTGTTTTTGGAGAACCAGCGTCAGCCTGGAGAACTGAATTCCGCTTCGAGCCAGATAATAGGCTTTCAATTCGTCGCGCTGATTGCTGGCGAGAGACAGTTCGACAGAACTGCGATAAGCCATTCCTTGAATGAGAATGGTCAGAATGGCTACACCCACCAAGACAATGACGAGAGCAACGCCACGAGCTGAAATTCTTTTTTTGCGACGAGAATGTTTCATTCGTACCTCGGCAGTTCTTTCGTCAAGGTCAGTTGCACCTGCGTCACATAAGTTGTCTCCACGCCATCCTCATTGAGGGTGATTGCAATTTTTACCCGTGAGGGGAGGAGGGATTTTCTCTCTGGTTTTCGAGTATCCCATTCTTCGACCCAATCTTTTTGGAGCGTGTCCCAATATGAGAAGAGGATTCGTTCTACGTTTTCAAAAAAGACGGTCTCTGTTCCTCCCTCGTCAATGCGTCCGCTCAAGACTGTTTTTTGGCGGCGTACAATGTCTTTTTTTCCGGGATAATCTTTTGAGCTTTTGAGTTGATATTCCACCAGCATCTGGTCAGATTCTTTGGCGTCCTGATAAAGGCGTTGGTGAGCAAATGTTGTGAACAACAGCTTGTCTTTGGCCCCCACAAAATTGGTTGGGCGCTCATAGGCATCTTTATAGCGGCGGAGATCATATCTGTCACTGATGAACGCTGAACCCAATTCACGACACAGCCGAGAAAAAGCCACGCGCAAAGAGCGGGCATTTTCAGCATCTTCTTCCAGAATTTCAGATGAGCGCGTAATGGCAGAAAATGCGGAGCCGATGGAAAGACTTACGAAAGCCAACACAGCAATGGCAACCATCAGCTCGATTAGGGTTAACCCTTTTTTCATCGAGTTGTCCCCCTTCCTGGATTGGAATTGCTGGTGTTTGGAGGCGTGCTGGTTGGCCTCATGCCGGAAACTTGTTGGGAAAGGACGTGGGTTTTAACTTCAAAACTTTCTGGGTTTCCTTGGTGTGTCCAATGGATTGTGAGGCGAATTTCTCGAACTTGTCTGGTGAGGGTTTGCACCATTTGAGCAAATTGTGTTTGCAGAGGTGCCAGAAGGGGAGTGAATGCAGACATAGGTGAAGATGAAGAGGCGCTGGGCATCAAGCCGGAGAAGATGGCGCTTGCGTCCAAGTTTTGATCTACAGGGAGGCCAGCAAAGCTCGCGAGGAGTTGCTCTGCAGACAAGTTTTCTACTTTTGGAATGAGTATTTGGGAAGTCCAGGAATAAGCGGGCCATCCTTCTTCAGAAAAATCTCCAGAATCCTCCTCATCGCTTATAGGAAACCCTTTGACTTGGAGTTGTTGTTCCAAATCTGCCATTTTCGAGCGAGCGAGCAAAGTGGCCACAGTGAGTGTGCGTGCATAACTTTGAGAGATGGCTGCCGTTGAACTGATTTGGAACAGCGACACAAGCACGACGCCCAAAATTCCAAGCGCCACCAGCACCTCAAGCAAGGTAAACGCTCGATGCATTCTCATTTGGGTGGCTCCAGTGCTTCTGGAATGATTTGAACTTTTCCGGTAAGGCCCGAGACGACGAGCGTCCATGCATTGTCAGATTGTCGAACGACAATTTGCGCATTCTCGGCAAACCCTTGCGGGAAAAAATGGAGATAAGCTTTTCCTTGATGGATGGCTTTAAGTTGATGTTCTGCCCAAACAGACAAAGTTACAGAGGAGGGAAGGATGCGAGGTCTTGTTTCTTGCTCCGAAAAATCCGTTTGTAAGAGCAGAGCTTCGATTTTTTTGCGCTCCTCTTTTTCTGTTTCTGATTGAGGAGCCATGCTTTGTTTTAACTCAAGACTTCGGGTGCTTTCCCGGCGTATGGCCACAGCCTTTTCAGAGCATTCTGCCTGGTAATGGGTTTGGGGGTTTGTGTCATCAGCGAGAGAAAATGCCAATCGACAAGTTCGACCCGTCAGAGCAGAGGTGTCATAGAGCGTGCGAATTGCGCCAGCCAGCTCGTTTGTCACAGCCTTTGCCTGAGTGCCTGTAAGTGCTCCAACGCTCACAACGGTTAGTCCGAGAACAACCGCGATGACGGCCATTGAAACCAGCAACTCAATCAATGTCATACCTCGAGACACATCCACTCCGGCGGCTACAAATGTTCACTTCAAATCTTTACTTGAAATATCCGCATTGTTTCCTTCGCCTCCCGGAACACCATCTTTTCCATAGGAGATGATAACGGGGTTTCCTCCCTCATTGAGGTAGACATAGGCATTGTCCCATGGATCTTTCGGGAGCTTTTCCAGGACACGCGCGGAGACAAGCTCTTGCAATCCACCCGAAGTGCTTGGGTAGTTTCCTTTCTTGGCGTAGTAAATTTTAAGGGCCCCCATGATGCTGCTGATGTCAAGTTTGGCTTTCTCTATTTTGGTCTCGTCCAGCTGATAAATGACGGCAACGCCCACGAGAGTCGTCAGAAGTGCGATGATGGTGATGACGACAATCACTTCAATCAGCGTCATGCCTTTCTGAAGTTTTCGACGAGAAACATGCAAAGTTGTGTGTTTTTTCATATAAAATAACTCCCCGGGTTTAGGTGAAAAATACAATTCCTAGACTGGACAGCACGAAAACAAGCCCGAGCAAAATTCCCAACAACACGCGTTTGAGCCATAGGTCTGCTTTTGAAAAATGGGGTGTTGTCGGCATTATTTCACCAAGGTGTTGAGAGAGAGCATGGGTTGTAAAATGGCGATAGCGACGAAGAGGATGCCGATTCCCATTGTCAGAATGATGATGGGTTCCAAAATCGATGTGAGAGCAGCAATGCGGACTTCTGTTTGTTGCTCATAGTTTTCTGCGATGCTGAGCAACATTTCTTCGAGTTTGCCGCTGCGTTCGCCCACTGCAACCATGTGGAAAACCAGTGGAGGGAACTGCCCTGAGCGTTTGAGAGGTGCAGAAATGCTTTCGCCTTCACGAACGGACTCTCGCACGTCTTGGATGACGTTGGAGATTGTGGAATTTGAAATGACATTCTGAACAATTTCGAGTGCGCTGAGAACAGGCACACCGCTTTTGAGCAAGGTGGAAAGTGTTCGAGAAAACCGAGCAACAGAATTCATCCGGATCAGCTCTCCAACCACAGGCAGTTTTAATTGCCATCGATGCCAGATGGGTCGGCCGGATTTGCTTTTGGTCCATTTGGAAATGGCAAACGCAATGGCTGTGACAAGTGGAAAAATGATGAACCAATAATTTTGGAATGTGTTGGAGGTGAACATCAAAATTCGAGTTGTCGCTGGAAGGGCAGACTGCATGTCTTCAAAAAGCTTTGTTACCTTGGGAATGACATAAGTCATCAACAAAGTGAGGATGCCGCCTCCCATGAAAATCATAATGATGGGATAAAGGAGCGTGCCTATAATTTTTTGTTTAAGGCGTGCTTGCCCTTCGGAAAACTCTGCCAGGCGAAGCAGCACAGCGTCTAAGGCACCTGAATGTTCTCCTGCGCGGACCATGTTGATATAGAGCTCTCCAAAATCTTTCTTGTGGGTTTCGAGAGCTTTTGCCAGCGAAGCGCCTTCATTCACACTTTGCTTGACATCAGACAGAATGCGTTTGGTGTTTTCTTCATTGGCCTGCTCAACAAGTGCAGAGAGTGCTTCCACCAAAGCAACGTCGGCAGCCAGCAATGTTGCCAATTGGCGTGTCAACGAGGCGAGCTGATTGATGGAGAGTTTGGATTGGAACAGCTTTCCAAATTTGACTTCTCGTTGGAGCATACCCGCTGCAGCCGATGGGCTTTTTGCATTGTTTCCTTTGCTGCTGACGTCCGTCAGGAAAATTCCTTCTTTGCGCAGAAGCATTCTCAGGGCCCGTGGCGAGTCGGCATCTCTTAGCCCACGGATTTCTTTCCCTTCTTGGGTGAGTCCTTTGAATTCAAAAACAGGCATTAGATGTCTTCCTGGGTGACAGAAAGGACTTCCGCAATGCTGGTTTCTCCGGTAGCCACTTTTGCGGTTCCATCATCAAGCAATGTTGTCATGCCATTGAGAATGGCTCTTTTTTTGATTGCACTGGAGTCAGTGCTTTTGAGGACGATTTGTCGAATTTCGTCATCCACCAAAAGAAGCTCATAAATGCCTGTGCGCCCTCGATAGCCGCTTTTGTTGCATGCGGTGCATGCAGAGGCTTTGTAGATGGGTTTGTTTTGGCTGAGCACCAAAAAATTTTCAAGAGAGACACCTAATTTGGCGACTTCTTCTTCCGTAGGCTCATAGGCCACACGGCACTCTTTGCAAAGCCGTCGAACCAATCGTTGAGCAAGGACTGTGGTGAGAGAGCTTGCGACGAGAAAAGGTTCAATGCCCATTTCGACCAAGCGGATGACTGCCCCCGAGGAGTCGTTGGTGTGCACTGTGGAGAGGACAAGGTGGCCGGTGAGGGAGGCTTCGATGGCAATTTGTGCTGTTTCCCGGTCGCGGATTTCACCCACCATGATGATGTCTGGATCTTGCCGGAGGAAGGAGCGCAGGCCAGCGGCGAAGGTGAGGCCGATTTTGGGTTGAATGGCCATTTGCCCTATGCCTGGAAGTTGATATTCCACGGGGTCTTCCACAGTGAGGATGTTGACATCCGGCGTGTTGAGGCGATTGAGCGCACCGTAGAGTGTCGTGGTTTTTCCTGAACCTGTTGGGCCGGTGACCAAAATGATTCCGTGAGAGCGTCGAATGGCTTCATCCATGGCACTTAAGATGGATGAAGCCATGCCGATTTCACTTAAGTCAAGAATGGTTCCTGATTTGTCAAGCAAACGCATGACGATGCGCTCACCGAAGGCGGTGGGGATGACGGAGACGCGGATGTCGATGTCGCGTCCGGCGAGGCGGATGCGAATGCGGCCGTCTTGAGGGAGGCGCTTTTCAGCAATGTTCAGGCGCGCCATGATTTTGATGCGGCTTAATATGGAGTTTTGGTAGCGTTTTGGAGTTTTAATAATTTCTTGAAGCACCCCATCGACGCGAAATCGAATGGTGACGCCTTGCTCCATAGGCTCAATATGAATGTCGCTGGCGCGTTCCTTGGCGGCACGAAACAGCAGTGAGTTCACCAGGCGGATGATGGGGGCTTCGTCGCCCGCATCCAACAAGTCTTGCGTTTCTTCGAGCTCATGCCCAACCGTGTCTAAGTCTTGGGCCTCCATTTCATCGACCACTTCTTCGGCCGCATTCATTGAGCGTTCAAAGCTGAGGTTGATGGCTTCGATAATGGCGTTGGGTGCAGCGATGTAGATATTGAGAGCAGAGTTAAGGCACAGCCTGGCTTGGTCTAAAGTGGAAAAGTCCAACGGGTTTGCCACTGCGACGGCAATTTTTTCACCTTCTCTGTGCAAAGGGACAAGCAGTGCATGCTTGGCAAAGTTAATGGGAATGAGTTTGACCAGTTCATAGTCAATGGTATTTTTAGAGAGCTCTTCCAGAAATGGATAGCCAAGCTGAATGCTCAAGGCACGCGCAAGTTGTTCTGGAGCAATGGCCTTCATCTCAAGGAGCAATTCACCCAGGAACTGGCCCTTGTCTTTTTGAAGCATGAGTGCTTGAGAAATAAGATCGCCAGAAACTCCATATTCGGCTTGAAGAATTTCTCCAAGAGCACTTCCTTTCGTCGATGGCATGCGATCGGCGAGTGGGAAATAGGGAGTTGTGGGCATTTCTTCCATTAGTTTGGCACTCCTGCTTCTGTGTCTTCAGGCATAGGGGTTGTTTCTGTGGGCGGAGGATTCAAAGGCAGCTCCGGAGTTTCCGGGCTCACTGCTGAAGCTTCCGGATTCACTGCTGAAGATTCTTTATTCGCTTCTGAAAGTTCTGGCTTCACTTCTGGTGAAATCAGACGCTCACCGTCTAAGCCTTTGCCTCCATTTTCAAACTTGCTGAGTTCTCTGTTGGTCAGCTGTGCAATGCGAGCAATGGGACCAGGTTTTCGGGCATAGTCGATAAACAAGTCATAGCCTGTTGCCGCTCCATAAAACTGCTCAACAAAACTTTGTCGCTCTTTGAGTTTGCGCTCCAGAATTCTTCTGAAGTCGCTCGAGTCCCGAATGATGTATGGGGTGAGAAACATCAACAAATTGGTTTTCTCTTTTTGCTTTGTTTGGTTTCGAAAAAGATGGCCCAGGATGGGAATGTCTCCCAAAAAAGGGATTTTGGAGACGTTTTCGCGAGTGATGTCGCGCATGAGTCCAGCGATGACCACTGTTTCTTGGTCTTTGGCCACAACGGTTGTTTTGGCAATTCGTTTGGAGGTGGTTGGGCCCAGCACAGGGTCCACAGAAGTAATGTCTTCAATCTGTTCGTTGATGACGAGGCGTATATAATCGCTTTCGTTGACTTGTGGCTTGATGGTGAGTTTGAGCTGCACATCTTGGCGGTTGATTTGAGGCCCATATCCGCCGTAGGACAAGATGTTGGAAGCGCCTGTTGCTCCAGACAGATTTCCCAGTCCGCCAAAAGGATTCATGGAATAGCCTGCTTGCATCGGGACATTCTGCCCCACCACAATTTCTGCTTCTTCGTTGTCAAGAGTCAGCAAGTGAGGCGTGGACAGCACATTGACATCCGAATCGGATTGCAATGCGTTGAGGATGATTCCGAAGGCAGGAAGGTTGATGCCGAGGCCTGAAATGGTAGCTCCGGGGACATCTGTTCCTTGCAATCCAGCCAGGAAACCACCCAGGCTGGAGAGGCCAGAAAGGCCAAGCACCGAAGGGGGAATGGTCCCTTTTTTATAATTTGTGCCGACGACACCTGGCATGATTCCTCTGTCGGTTTCGATGGCAAATCCGTAGTGGGACTGGATTCCAAATTCCATGGAGCGATCCAGGCTGACTTCCATGATTACAGCTTCGACAAATACTTGCCGACGACGGATGTCTAACTTGTCAATGACTTTGGCCAAAGAGCGATAGTCTGCCTGGTTAGCGGTAATCACCAGTGAGTTTGTAGACTTGTCTGCAGCAATGCGGACTTCCCCCTGGAAAGTATCTGTAGAAGCCGCTCTGGACATGCCTGGGCGGGAAGTGGCGCCGGTTCCCGTTCTGCGTGCTTGTGATGTTGCTGCGGATGCAGCTGAAGTTTGAGCGAAAACTTGCAAAGTTTGGGCGATTTCTTCTGCGTTTGCGTTTTCGAGGTAATGGACATGAATGCTTCCCTCTCCTGCAATGGGAATATCAATTTCGCGGATGAGGGCCTGAATGGATTCCAAAGCAGCGGGGCTTGCAATGACGATGAGTTTGTTGGTTCTGTCGTCAGGAATCAGTTGAGTTAATGTGGAAGGAGCCAGGGACTCTCTGTCAGAGGTAGAAGAAGAGGGAGGAGGAGGAGCCCTGCCCGAACTTCCGCCCTGGCGTCTGTTGGAAGTCTGAGGAGCCTCGAAAAGTTTTTCGATTTTCTCCGCAATGCTGCTTGCCGTTGCGTATTGGATTTGAAAAGCCCGAATTTCTTCTCCGGAAGGGCGGAGATCTAACTGTGCAAGAATTTTTTCGAGTCGTGAAAGGTTGGACGCCAAGTCATTCACAATGAGGCCGTTGGGAGGAATGGAAACCACATCCCCCGAAGGCGAAACCAGCTGTTGCAAAACGGTGCGGATGTTTTCCGGCTCAATGTATTTGAGGCGGAACATTTTGGTAATCATCTGGTCTGCAAACACGCCTGAAGTTTCGCCGTCAGTGAAGGTGGGGATGGGGTAGTTTTTGGCGCGTTGTTTTTCGACAATCTTTTGGAATTTCCCCTGCCTGTAGACAGCAAAGCCATTCGCATCCAAAGAGGCAAGGAAGGCAGCATAAAATTCGTCGGCACTGACTTCCACTTTGCCGTTTTCCGGTCCGATGATGGATATTTTTCCGCGGATGTTTTCTGGCAAAATGAAGGTGCGGCAGGTTGCATCCGAAACCGTTTGAACGAGCTTGTCGATATCCACCTTGTCAAAATAGATATTGAAGCGGGCCTGCTTGCGTATTTCTTCGCAGCTGGGTGTTGGCGTTGTGGCGCTTAACGCAGCTTGGCTTGCGCGGATGGCCGAGGAAGTTCTCCTGGGTGATTCGCTGGGCCTGGACGGTGGCCTGTCCGTGTTGGTTGCAGGGGGAGGAGTGGTAGCTCTTGGAGGAGTACCCTGTTCCCTCTGCATTCTCTGACGAATGGAGCGGAGGTTTGCTCTTGGAGCAATGTTTTCAGCTGAGGACGGAGGACTTGCCTCAGTTGAGGGTTGAGCACCCGCACTGTATGCGGACAATAGAAGCAGAAGAGGAGTGGCAGTAAGCTGTCTCATGGAGCGCGAATGTTGTAAGTTTTTTTGATGGGAGAACCGTTGCGTTCAATTTCAATATCAATGCGGGAGGAGTCTCTCAGTTTTGAATAGAGCTCCAGCGCTTTTTCGGGGCTGTTTAAGTCAAATCCGTTAATGCGTTTGACAATGTCGCCATTTTGGATGCCTATCTTTTGATAGAGGGAGTTGGGGCGAATGGAATAGAGTCGAAACCCTTGGGAGACGCCGTCTTTGAAGGCAGGCATGATGCGTGCTTGCATCGCAATTTCGTTTAGGTTGCCGAGTGTTTTTTCAAGCTCATTGCGAGGAATGTCATAATTGTTGGGCGAGACTTCCCGGATGTCGGAAGAGGCATCGGCTCGGCTTGTGTCCGATGGAGGTGAGGGGTTTTGGGCCACAGCAGGTGTGTTGGCGTCGATGTATTCGCGTTGGCCGTTGTTGATGATAATAACCCGGTCACGCTCAATCATAACGACTGAGGCACCCTCAATCATATCGCCTATGGCAACGCTCATGGTTTTTTGTGTCCCCACATTGTTTTGTATGGAGGCAAGCGACCATTTAGAAGGAAAGGAAACCAGTGTTCCCAACAAGCGTGCGTTGATGCTGCTTCTGGGAAATGTGTCGCTAAGCTCAAGCGCAGACTCTCCCGGCGTGGGTGGGCTGTCGCTCAGCAATTCTATGCCCAACAACTTGGCCAAGGACACCATGTTGAGCGGAGGTTTCACCGGATTAAACCAAGCCGTTGGTTGTGCTATTTCAAGTGGCTGAAAAGTAACTTGGAGGTTGGCTGCAATGATAAAGGAAGCCAAGCGGGCAAGAAGCCAGGCTGTGATTCCAAGGAAAAAGAGCCATGCGAGCCAGAAATTTCTTTTGAATAAAAACTCCACGACTTCAGTTGATGCAATTGTAATGCCACAAATGTTTTCATAACCCATTGGTTTTTAAAGTGGTTATAAACGAAGCCTGGCGCAGTTTTGTCAAAATGGCGCTGTTGTCAAAGGTTTCATGACGAGCTGTCATCCGGGGTTTTCCGACAAACATCCACCAGGGGGGGGGCCTGGGGCAATTTCAATGAGGTGTTTTTGGATGGAGAGCTGCGTGCAGCGAGCCTTCCTGGGGGTGGGGCCGTTATTCGGGCAGTTTTTCCTGCAGCTCCGTTTCGCTTGTGGCGAGTTTTCTATAGATGGTGCGGGTGGCAATGCCCAGGAGGTGGGCGGCGAGGTTTTTGTCTCCCCGGGTATAGCGCAGCGTTTCATTAATGACGCGGCGTTCAATTTCTTCCATGGAGGTTCCTATGGGGATGACAATTTGGCTGGCATATCCCTTCGGGCCTTTGCGCACGCTTTCGGGCAAGTCAGGCAAGTCAACCAGTGTTTGGCGACACAAAACCACTGCGCGCTCCATGGCATGCTCCAGCTCCCGCACATTGCCCGGCCAGGAGTGGTTTTCAAGCGCGTCCAGGGCTTCGGGTGTCAACCCTTGCAGGGGTTTGTTGTTTTTCAGGCAAAAGCGTTTGAGGAAGTGCTCGGCCAACAAAGAAATGTCTTCGCGCCGCGAGGCCAGAGAAGGCACATGCAGCTCAACGACATTCAGGCGATAGAAGAGGTCCTCTCTGAAGCGCCCCTCTTGGACTTCCTTGTGCAAATTTTTGTGAGTTGCGGCAATAAAACGCACATCCACCTTAATGGATTGAGTTCCCCCCAAACGCTCTATTTCCCCTTCTTGCAGCACCCGCAAGAGTTTGACTTGTGCTGTTGGACTCATATCCCCCACTTCGTCCAGAAAGAGGCTTCCCTTGTTGGCGCGCACAAAGCGCCCGTCTCGTTTGCTGACTGCCCCTGTGTAAGCGCCGCGCTCCACGCCAAAGAGCTCCGCTTCCAGAATGGATTCTGGCAGCGCAGCACAGTTGACAGCGACGAAGGGATGTTTGGCGCGAAGAGAAAAACCATGCAATGCACGCGCGGCCAATTCTTTGCCTGTTCCGGATTCTCCCGTCAGAAGGACAGAGGCGGAGGAGGGCGCAATCTGCAACAAGCTGTCATAAAAAACGCGAAATGCGGGAGATTGGCCGATGAGTGTCTTAGAATCCAGGACGCCGAGGCGGGCGCGCAGGGTTTGGTTTTCCCTGACGAGGGCTTGTTTTTCGAGTGCTTTCTCCACAGCGCGGACTAAGGAGTGGCGTTTGAGGGGTTTGGTGATGAAGTCATAGGCCCCTTCCCTCATGGCGGATACAGCTGTTTCCACCGTCGCATACGCAGTCATGAGGATAACTTCCACATCCGGCCGCATGGAGCGGGAGGCACGCAACAATTCCTGGCCGTCGACTCCCGCCATCATCAAATCGCTAACAACGACACTGACTTCTGGTCGCAAAAGCCATTCGAGTGCTTCTTTGCCTTGAGTGGTTGCAAGCGTTTGGAACCCTTCTCTCTGGAATATTTTGCAAACAGAATCTAAGTTTGCCTTATCATCATCGACGATGAGCACAGTTGAAGAAGAGGTAGAGTCAACATCCATAGCTTAAGCAGTTGCAGAGAGAATGTGTTAGCATAGCAGAAGGGCGTTTGTTTGAACGGTTTAAAACGGGACAGTTTTATGTGTGCTCAAAGAAGTTGTGTTGGAGGAAGGTGTTGTGGTCCAAGAATAGGACGAACGATTAGCTTAGTGCTACATATCGGGCAACTGCATGAGCTCTAAAAATTCAAGTTCGGAAAATTTCCCTGAAGGAGGGGATACGACTTCTGCCCAAAGTCAGCGTCCTTCTCTGAAGGGAGAGCCTTCCCAGGGTGCACCTGCATCCAGAAGTCCCAGAGCTCGTTCAAAACCTCCTAAGCCTTTTGACTCAAAGAGGAAAAGGCCATTACATTCTTCGTCTGTTCAATTGTCGGACTCATTGGATGCAGAGAGCGCAGCGATTGAAGCGGAATTTGCGCAGAATGTGGAGGAGGAGGGGGAGGGTTTGGGGGCGTTGGAGCTGGATTTAGACGAGCTTCGGGCGCCCAGTGTTCCGCAGGAGCCTGCTGCATATGACGACAACCAGACGCGCGTGGCCGTGTTGGCCAAGTTGGCCATTATTGAAGGGCCGGATGCGAAAAAGAATGTGCCTTTTGTGGGCATTCGAATGGTTTTGGGGCGAGCGCCCAATTTGGAAGTGTCCCTGACGGATTTGGCTGTTTCCCGAAAGCACGCAGAATTTGTCCGCGGAGACAACGGGGTATTGCTGAGAGATTTGGGGAGTGGGAATGGAACTTTGGTGAACGGGCAGCGCGTCACAGAGCAAATTCTCGCCCACAATGATGTGATTACGGTAGGCGCGACCAAGCTGCGTTATATCAACGAGTCCGAAGCCCACATCGCACCTGAAGCCACGTCCATAAAACGTGAGCCGAAAAAACCTGAAGCAACAAAAGTTGCCTCAACAAAACCCGCCTCAGCAAAACCGGAGGAGGCTCGGCTTGCATTGCGTGACAAGAAAAAAGCCGCTGAGGATGAGCCGGGAAAAGCGCTGGTGCGGAAGGAGCCGTCGTCTCCTCCTGCGAAGCGTGAAGGGCGGGCGCTGCTGAGCAGGAGGGGGAAGTTTAAGGAGGGTTTTCAAAAAAAGAAACGGCTGATTCTCATTGCGGCGAGCGCAGGTGTTTTGTTGATTTTGCTGGTGGCTGTGTTGTCCCCGCGCAAAGAGAACGGGCCGGTAATACCAGAGCCGGTGAGCCATCCGGTGAGCGCAGAAAGCTATATGAGCCAGGCGCGCGAAGCTGTTCGCCAGGAGCGCTATGAGGAGGCATTGGCTTTGCTGGAGCAGGCAAAAACCATCAATCCAAACATTGATTCTTCTAATTTGGGTGGGCAGATAGAGCTTGAGTGGGATGCTCAAAAAAGGTTGCGGGAGGTGGAGGCTTTGGCTGGGCGTAAAGAGTTTAACCTGGCGAAGGAAACCCTGGCCAAAATTCCTGAGGTAAGCGCCCGTTCAGCGGATGAGAAAAAGAAACTTTTGGAGCGCATTGTCAGAGAGGAGCACCAGTTTTATCTGGAGCGCGCAGAAGAATTGTTGATGCTTGGTGATTTTGATGCAGCGATGGATGCAGCGAGGTTGTTGCCGAGAGTCCAGCAGGTGAGCATTGGGGATAGGATTGAAATAGGGCGGGCTTCTTACCATGAAGCCGAGCGGCAGGAGAAGGAGAAAATAAAGCAGTCCAGCATGTCAGCTGCGGCAGTGCGTGCTCAAGCCCGCAAGCAGGAGATAGCTTTGGCATTTGCTGAAGTGCAAAGAAAATTTAATGGGGAGGATTGGAAGCGTGCTGCGGACGAGTGTGATCGCGTCATTGTCCAGCATGCAGGGGATGCAGAAATCCGCAAGCGTGCCAAAGAGCTGCAAAAGTACATTCCGGAATTTGGACAGGCTTATGATGAAGGTGCCAAGAAATACAGAGCCGGGCAAATTGCAGCTGCCGCTAAACCTTTGACAAAGGCGCGCGCCTTATATTCCAAAATAGGTTTCCTCTCCACGACAGTGGATGGTGCTTTGAGGGATATGTTGAGCCAGGCTGCGTTGTTGGCAGGAGAAGACACCTTGGCCAGAGGGGATTATGCGGCAGCAGCAGCGCATTTTAAAGAAGCGCTTGGGCTGCAGCCTGCCAGCGAGAGAGCCCAAAGGGGTTTGGCGCGTGTCATTGAAAAAGCGGAGGATTTGTTTGGAATGGGCTACAGCCTCAAGGCGTCCAATCCTCAAGAAGCCCTGCGTTATTTTAAATTGATTGTTGAGATTAGCCCCCGTGGCTCTATGTGGAGCGAGAAAGCCAAAAACCAGATTAACGCCATGTCACCGCATTAGACCGATTTAGGTTTGAATTGATTCGCTGCGACCCACATTTTCCGCGCATCTTCATGCGCTTCCTCCTTCGGCCGTCCTCGACGTGGCTTTGGCCACGCCTGCGGGGTCCTCAGTCCGGGCCGCATGAATCTGCACGAAAACTGTGTGTCTCGCTAGAATCACTTCAAACCTAAACCAGTCTAATATTAACGTTTTTTTCGGTTTTTTTTCTTGTTTGCTTTTTCTCGTTTTCGGCGCTCACGTATGACGTCGCGGGAGAGGGCGCTTTGTGTTTTGTTTTGTGCAGGGGGAGCATAACCCATAAGCCTTGCGCGTGCCAGAGCGGTGGAGTCCATGGGGGCGCTGATGCCGGGCGCAATTTTTGGAATTTCAAAGGGAGATGGGCCAGAAGCCCCCGCAAGTTGCTGCATTTTTTTTGCATCACCGCCAAACAGCGAGCTTAAGTCGAGGTTTTTCATTTGAGACAATTGCCCCAGCTGTTTGAAGCCAGGCAGTTGCCCCAGAAGTCCGGGGTTTTTTCCAATGCCGCCCATGAGTTGCTGCATCATTTGAAATTTCTGAAGCAGCTCTTGCACAGCTTGCTTTTTTTGGCCTGAGCCTTTGGCGATGCGTAAGGCCCGGCTGTCATTAATGAGTGCAGGGTTTTTTCGCTCAGCTTCTGTCATGGAGTTAAACAAAACGACAATGCGCTCAAGCTCTTTTTCATCGGGGTTGATTTGCTCAGAGAGTTCTCCAAAGAGGGGGAATTTGTCGAGGAGGCTTTTGAGGGAGCCCATTTTTCGAATGGTTCGAATTTGGTCGACAAAGTCGCGCATGTTGAATTTGCCGGAGAGAAGTTTTTGAGCGTCTTCTTCGGCTTTTTGCTCATCCACAACGGCCTCAAAGTCTTTCATGAGGCCGACAATGTCGCCAAACCCGAGAATGCGGCCTGCCAGGCCCTCAGGGCGAAATTCCTCGAGGCTGCCCATGGTTTCGCCCATGCCGAGAAATTTGATGGGCTTGCCTGTCACTTCTTTGATGGAGAGAGCGGCGCCTCCGCGTGCATCACCATCCAGTTTTGTCAGAATAAACCCATCAATGGAGAGACGTGCGTCGAATTCAGCCGCCGTGCGCACAGCATCCTGGCCAATCATCGCATCACAGACGAGGAGAATGTTGTCGAGCTCAACAGCTGCTTTAATGGCTTCAAGCTCCTGCATCAGCGTCTCGTCAATGGCCAGGCGGCCAGCGGTGTCAACAATCACCACATCCAATTTTTCTTGTTTTGCAAAAACCCAGGCCTTGGTTGCCAACTCAGGCGGAGCTGTGTTGGGCTCATGGAAGACGGGCACCTTGAGGCTTTCTCCGAGGATTTTGAGTTGCTCAACCGCGGCAGGCCTGTAAATGTCCGCAGCGACCAAAAGCGGTTTTTTGCCTTCCTCCAACAAATGTTTTGCCAGCTTGCCTGCGGTGGTTGTTTTGCCTGAACCCTGGAGCCCCACCATCATAATTCCACTTATCTGCCCCTTGGGCTTAAAAGACAAAGTGGTGTCCACAGGCCCCATCAAAGCTTCAAGCTCGTCGTGGCAAATTTTGATGAAGTGGTCAGCCGGGGTGACTTTGAGTTTTTTCCCTCGCTTGTTGGTGAGCGAGACGGAAACCACTTCGCCCACAGCCTTTTCGCGTACGCTCGCAACAAACTTTTTGACAACATGAAAAGCGACGTCCGCTTCCAGCAGAGAGATACGTATGTCCCTCAGAGACTCTTCAACCAGAGCTTCTGTTATTTCGGATTTGCCTTGAAGGCGGTTTTTGGCAGAGCGAAAACCTTTGGTGACTGTTTCAAGCATGGCAGGTACGAGTTGTGGGTTTTGTTTGTATTTTTAGCGAAGACTTCAAAAGAGAGATGTTGCTGGGTTGACAGGAGACAAGGGTACATACAGCAGCAGGCGCAAACTCAGGGCAGCCAGGCCGCAGCCTATAAAACCTGCCACAATCCACCCGCGAAAACGGTGCTCAAACTGAAAAAAAGCATAATAGACGTTATAAAAAGGAATCAGCAACACCATCAAACCTGTGCCCAAACCACGGCCAAAGGCGTGAATGAGGATGAGGCAAAAACACAGGACACACACGAGTTGTAGGCCAAGCAAGGCAAAGTTAAAAAACACGGGCAGCAATTTGCCATGCCTGCAAGCGCTTGCCAATGTTTAGTCGGGGGCACCTCCAAAAACCTCACCCTCTTCGCCTCCATAGCCCCCAAGAGTGCTTCAGAGAATGCTTTTTTTAAGGACAAGAAACGTTGTCGCCCTTGGGGGTGCCGCGGTTGCCGCTCAAGTTTCCCCGGCAAATGTCATAGAAAGGCGTGCTGGTGGGCACATAACACCACTTTTGGGTTTCAGGGTCTCTCTGGTAGCTGCGTGCCTTTGGGGCTGATGGGTAGACGACGGTGTCCAGAATTTCCTCGTTGGCATAGAGTGTGAGGCTTTGCCGGTTGTCTGCGGGGGAACTGTTGGGCAGTCTGACCGTCATCCGCCAATCCACCTCATGCAGGCAGCCGTTGGCTTCTGGCGCCAAGGAGAGTGCCAGCAAAACATAGCCATCGGCTTTGATGGGAAGGCAGTTGGCGGAGACTGTTTTTTGAGAGCGGCTGCGTGTTTTCAGCTCGAGGTTGTTAAAGTCCAGCTCTTCCATCGCCCAGAGCTCCACCCATTCGGCCTCTTCTTCTTTTAAGTCTGCGCCGGGAGAAATCATCAACTCGTTGAGAATGAGTTGGCCAGGCTGTGGCACACGTATGTCGCGTGGCACGCCGTTTTCAAGGCAAGTCCCTGGGGACAATTTTTCAGTGAATGGCTGCTCCGAGTCTTTTTGACAAGCGGCGTTGGGTTTTTGTGGGGAGCCATAATTCTCCGCATCATAAAGCATATCGGCTTCGGCAAAACACCACACAGCTTCCTCGCTGGGGCATTGTTGAGAGTCCACATGGAGGCATTGTCTGGAGAGGGAGCGGCCGGCTTTGGTGGAGGTGTAATAAACACTGTCAACGACGCTGCCGTTGATGTTTCGAAGGCCCACGGTGGCGCTGGTATTGGGAAGTGCCCCCAGGGCCCTGTCATAGCCAATGTCAATATGTGGAGGGCGTTTTTCGGGTGAAACGTCACCCAATGTCCAATAGGCCCCCGGGGGTATTTCTACGGCAGGCAAAGCAAAACTTTTTTCTTTGCCGGAGCTTCCGGGAATGACAAAAAGCTCAAGCCCGTTGAGAGACAAGGCCGTGTCGTTGGGGTTGTGAATTTCAATGTATTCTTTTTCGGTGTCTATGCCCTGGGGGTCCGCCATGATTTCTGTAACCAGCAGGGCGCCTGTTTCAAGGGGGACGCCAGGGGGGCCGTCGGTGTTTTTGTCGCCGCAGGCCAGGAGAATGCAACAAGCAACGCCGCACCCCCTTCCAATTTTCTGTTTCATGTTTGCTCCTTTGGGTTGAAGAAAATTAAAACCGGTAATTCAATTCCAAATTCATGTGTCCGTCGTTGCGCTCGTTGGTGCGTTTTTCGAAGGCGCGTCCGAATGCCCAGAAAAAGTGGGCGTCAAAATTTTTGGCCAGGGAGGAATGCAAGGCAAACCTAAGCCACAGGAGGTGTCCGAAGCGTTGTGTTTCACCCACGTCTTCTTGTCGCCACAACAGCCAAAGCCCGGGCGAAAACCACCTCCAGGCTTTGAAGTTGAGTTCCGCTTCGGATTCCATGCCGGTGCGCCACAGTTTTGGGTTGGCGACGAAGCGTTTGCGAAAGCCGCCTGCCCTCAAAAGGAGGTGCAGGTTTTTGTGGGGCAGGGCCTTAAGGCCCAGAGAGGCGCGCAAAGTGTCACACAGGCTGCCGGAGGAGCTGTCGACAAGCGCTTCGCACAGGGCCTGGTTTTTTGAAAAGAGGTTGCGTTTGGAGGAGGAGAAGAGGGCGAAGGGTTTGAGGGCGTCCAAAGCTTGCCACTCGAGGCGTGCGCGGGACTCGAGGTGGAAGGTACCGCTTGGGGTGAGGAAGTCCCCCTCTGGGGTGGGGTTATAGCCTTGAGGGGTTTGCCACAGGTTGGCGGAGGCATAGAGAAGCAGCCTCGAGAATTTCCATTGCGTATGTGCAAACAGCCCCAACTCGTTGATGGCGCGCGTGCCCCAATATTCGTCGGGAGCGGAGCGTGGTTTTGCCATGGGGTTTTTGAAGGTGGGAGAAAGCCAGCGCAACTCCAGGCCTGAATGCCCCGGCAGTGTTTCGTTTTCTACACGCACCACAGCGGCGAAACCGCCACCGCGCTCCTGGTCGAAACTGCGGCTCCATTCAGCGGCAAAAAGCCATGCCTTCCAATGGGCTTTTGCATTTATGCCAACGGCGCCGAAACGGCCATTGAGTTGTGAGGCCCAGGGTTGAAACCTGGGCTGCATGGGCAAAAGGTGAAAGCGGTTGTCGGCGACATAAGCTGTTGTGCCGAAGGAGAAGTGGGGGGAGAGTGCGTGGGCAGCCATGCCCAGCAGACGCTCATCAAACACATTGACCAGGCTTGCATAGCTGTGGCGCAGCGGCTTTTTGCCATCCACAAAAATGGGAGGGGCAGAGCAGGCGCTTTGAGGCTTTGTGCACGCATCCGGGTTAAAAAAAGCATATTGGTATAAGTCGCGACTTTGCCAGGAGCCAAACACCGCCCCCTCCAACTCCCAGGTTTTGGACAAAGGCCATGTGGAAGACACCGCCAGGCCGCGAAAGCCTTCGCTGGCTTCAAAGTCCGGGGTGACATATATTTGCTCGTTTTGCTTGCAGCCGCTGCCGAGTTTTGAGGGACACTTGCGCTTGTTTTCGCGCTGCATCCAACTGCGCTCTCCCACGTCAATGCCCTGAGGCCTCTGTTTGAAGCTGTTGCAAAGTGTGAGCCGCTCGCCAAAACCCAGGCGAAAATTTCCCAGCGTCACCTGAAAATTTCGCCATTCGGCTTGTGCAAACGCAGAAGGCAGCCGCAGGAGAAAGCCTTCAGGCGCAGCACTCAGCTGCAGGGTTTGTGCGTCGGCTTTGAGGTGTTTTGCATAGAGGCGTGTGGCGTTGAAGGTGGCTGCGGCGCGAAAGCCCATGCTGGAGTCCATGCGCAGTTTCAGCAGGGCCGGAGGAGGGCGCTCGTCACCCAGGGCGCCCGCCGTTTTGAGTTGAATATGGCCGCCCAGCTTATGTGTTTGGCGCACAAAAGGGCGCAACTGTTGTGCCTGCTCCTCGCTGACCAGTCCCCAAAGCAGCCATTCGTCAACGCCTCCGAGTCGGCCGTGTTTTTCGCGGTGTGCAAGCAAGGCTTCCACCTCGCTTTGCTTCAGGCCCGGCAATTCCAGCAATTCAGCTCTGCTGGCCGTGTCGGGGAAAACGCCTTCATGCCAAAGCCGAAGCAATGCCGTCAGGCTTTCGTCTGAAAGCTCCCCGCGCGCCGCCAAAGCCAGCAAGTCTTCCTCCGAGTGAATGTCCCCCAGAGGCACTTCATAGAGGGCGCAAAAAACGCCGCCCAAAACCACCGCCACTCCTGCCCAAACCACGCCAGCCTCCCCAAGCTCCAAGGTTTCACACTCCACCCCGTTTCAGCCCCCTAGAGCCCCAACAAACAACACCCGAACAAACTTCAAAAGCTACATACATGTATATGCATGAAAAATCAACAGGAGGAGAGGGAGAATTGTAGGCGGAAGGATTCCATGGACGAACCCCTTTGCCCCGCACGTTTTTTTGCTGCTTCAGCCTGAAAGCAGGCCCCGCTGGCGCAGGTGGTTTTCAACGCGTGCGTGTACATTTCCGACATGGAGGGGCATGGGTTGACCGGTGAGGGTGGAGAAGGCCTGCAAATAGGCTTGGGCGAGGGAGAGGCGGATGTCCTCGGGGATGGTGGGGATGGGGCCGTCGCCCTGGTAGTGTTTTTCTTCGAGCAGCCAGCGGCGCAGGTTTTCTTTGTCGAGCATTTCCTGGGGGAGGCCTTGGGAGAAGCGCTCGTCATAGCTTTCTTTGCGCCAATAGCGACTGGAGTCCGGGGTATGTATTTCGTCAATCAGCAAAAGTTTCCCCTCGGCGAGGCCAAACTCATATTTGGTGTCCACCAGGATAAGCCCGCGTTGTGAGGCCAGGGCCTGGCCTGCCTCAAACAAAGCCAGTGCGGCTTCTTTGGCCTGGGCAAAATGTTTGGCGGACATACGTCCGCTGGCGACGACGTCTTTTTCCGGGAGGGGCAAGTCATGCTCCCCGGAGGTGGCTTTTGTGGAGGGGGTGAGGAGGGGGTTGGGGAGGCGCTGATTTTTCTGGAGCCCAGGGGGAAGGCCGAGGGCATAGGCGTCGTTACCAGCGGCGTAGTCGCGCCAGAGGCTGCCAGTCAGAAAGCCGCGTACGACAAATTCCACGGAGAAGGGCACGGCCTTTTTGACAATGCTGACACAGGCGTCGGGGCTGTCCAGCAGGTGGTTGGGCACGAGGTTTTGGGTATGTTGAAACCAGAACACCGAAAGTTGGTTAAGCAAGTCCCCTTTAAAAGGCAGGGTGGTGAGTACCTTGTCAAAAGCCGAGAGTCTGTCCGTGGACACCAGCACGAGGTTGTTGTCGCGCACATAAACATCGCGCACTTTGCCGCGGTAGAGTTTTCCCAGCTGAGGCCATTCGGTTTTTTCGAGGGTGAAGGCGAGTTGTTTGCGCAGAATGTCGGTTGCCATGGAGGGAGGAAGCCTAGGGCACAGCTTCCAAAGAAACAACCTCTAAAAAAGCCGCTGCGAGGGAGACAAAGGAGGGGTTCAGCCTCAGACTGCCTTCCACATAAGCGGCAGCGTAGGGAGAGCGGGTGACTTTCTGCAGGTTGACTTCGCCTTTTATCTGCCATTGAGTCAGCAGACTCAAGGCCAGGCAGCGTGCGAGTTTTTTCTCTGAAAGCCCTCGCCCGTTTTCTTTGGGAGTGTCGCTCCAGCTTTCTCTGCGCTCATCCAGTTTCAGCACAAGCCCTGCGGGGTTTTCGGGGCAATGGAGGAGCTCCAGGGGGCCTTGTTTGGCGACAAAGCCGGTGGAGGTAAAAATAGGGAAGAGGGGTTGTACAGGGGAGGGGCCCAGGGCCTGCTCCTGCGCTTGAGCAAGCAACTCCTCCCAGAGGGCCTGTCGTGTGGACAAAGCCTCATATTCCAGCATTTCCGGCGGAGAGGCGAGGGCTTTTTCGAGGGAAGGGGAGGGGGAGAAAGAGGACACACCCCCACCGCAAGCCCCAAGCCCCCAGGCAGCCAGGGCAAGCACCCAGCATGTCATTTGTTGTCGCAACACACTTCAAAGCATACCAAGGAATGCAGGCCCAAGCCAGGAAAAGTATTTCGTGTGTGCAATGAGGGGCATGCAGGAGAGCATACGTCATTCTACGTAGGTGGAATGTAGGGGGACATACGTCATTCTGCGGGGGGAATATAGGGCAACATACGTCATTCTGCCGGTATCAGAGATTTTGTAGGTAAAAGACAGACAATATGAATAAGGGCCGGGTTTTGTTGAGCAACCAAGAGGAGAGAAGTTGTGAATCCAATAAAAATCGCAATCAACGCTGGAGCAAAAGCCAGGACAAGCCTTGTTTCAAACCTGACCAAAAACACACCTGCAACTGCCGGAAATGCCAAAACACCTGCAAAACTAAAAGTTTTTTCAAACACATATGAAAAAAGTGTGAATGCGCCCCCTGTCCTGAAAAAGTCGACGGCTTTAAGTACAAAGGCCCCTGTCCAGAAAAGCGCTGCACCTGTTGCACCTCAAGCCCCCGTCCTGCCGAAAGAAGCAGGCGTTGCCCGCAACCTGATAACGCCCAAATGGTTGTTGAATGGGCTGGGCGAATTTTTTGCAAAGGTAGGCATAGCGCTGTTGGGTGTTATGTCTGAAACAGGTCGGGCGGTGCTGGACACGACATTCAGCTTTGGCAAGACGGTGTTGGAAGGCATAACGGGAACAGGCAAAGCAGCGTTGGGTGGCATAGCTGGAACAGGCAAAGCGGCCTTTGACGGCGCGCTGGGCACCGTCAGCGCCGTGCTGAGGGGGGGTGGCATAGGGGAGATAGCCAAGGCGGCCAGCGACGGTATTAAAGGAACATTCAAAGCGGCGTCGGACGGCATCGTGGAAACGGCGAAGGCAATGCGGAGCGCTGTGAGGGAGTTGGGGTTGAACGCTCTTTCAGGGGCAATTATTTCTTTGGGAACCGGTGTCAGTGCCGTCCAATCCGCTTTGGGGCTTGCGCCCAAAGCTCGTCCGCTGACCCCCACAGAAAGACAATACCTGGAAGCGGTTTATGGTGACAGCATCAATTTCGACAAAGTGCAGATAAAAGAAGGCGATTCGGGGCTCCTCAACAGCATCAACCCGGGTCTTGCCTTTGCAATGGGCAACACCATTTATATCTCTTCGGATTATATCTCCACTCACACTCCGCAGCAAGTGCAGCAAACCCTGGTTCACGAGATGATGCACGTGTGGCAAAACCAAAACGGTGGTTCCGACTATCTCGTGAAAGCCATCGCAAACTATGTCATTGGCGAAGCGGACCCCAGCAGCGGTAAGGGCCGTGGCTATTATTATCAACGCGAGGTGGTGCAAGGAACACCCTTTGAAAAACTCGCTCCGGACCAGCAGGCTCAGTTGATTCAGGATGCGTATGCGAAAAAGGTGATACCCCCGCAGACTCCCCCCAGGAAGTTTGAGATAAACATTGCTGGCACCACCTATGACTGCACCCAATATGCCCTGGATGCCTGGGATATGGTGCAAAAAGGCCAAGGTGCACCTTAGACCGAGGCGTGAAGTGCAGTGCACAGCGCCCAACTTTCCTCGCACAAACTGTGGGTAATATGCTAAGTAAAAGAGCTACGGGGGGGGGTGTAGGTTTATCTGCTTGAAAACGTTGTTTGTCTGAAACCGGGGAGAGGGATGAAAACAACCCATTTTTGCATGAAGCGCTGTACCTTGGGCACACTGTGCACTTTTGTGGTGAGTATGGTTTTGGGTGCTTGTGAGCCCCCGGACATGGGCAACCCCGTAGCGAACCCCTACGGCGTTGTTACCATTAACTTTGACAGCAAGGGGGCAGACGTTGAGGCGGAGCCGTCCAGCATTACCATCAGGCCGCCGGCAACCACCCTGGACAGCTTGCCTGTGCCGCCCACGCGTGCGGGCTATACCTTTGTCGAATGGAACACAGCCAGCGATGGGAGTGGGGACACTTTCAACGAAGAAACCCTCATTCGGGCGAACATTCTTTTGATTGTTTATGCGCGGTGGGAGCCACTCAAACTGGACGTTGGGATTGCCCACAGTGCAGCCACCCTGACGCCGATAAAAAACGGTGAATACGACGAGCGCTCCACCTCGCTTACTGTCGCCGTTTCCGGTGCCGATGTCAGCAAGGCAGCGTTTGACATACACCTTCGCCCTGTGGCAGGGCTTTCATATGAGGTTGCAAGGGACTTTCGGGAAAACGAAAAAACCTTTGTCGTCAACGTTAGATATGACGGAAAAACCGCATTTCCTGAGGGTGCAGCAAACCTTTATGTCAACCTGAAAACACCGGAGGGCTATGAATACAAAGGGAAGGCTCAAAGCATTCCAGTGAAGGTGATAGACGGCCTTGCCAAAACCCGCCCCATTCCGGTGAACCAAACCAACATTGGGCATTTTAACGCCTATGCCCGCACCGATGGCCTGAATCGGCACTATCGACTGATGCAGAGCATGGAGCTTGAATCACCTGAGTCCCCGGAAACAAGCAACTGGACGGCCATAGGCACGGAAGAAGCCCCCTTCACCGGCAGTTTTGACGGTGGAGGCCAAAGCATTTATGGCCTCAGCATCCACAGACCCGACGACGACGACCAAGGTTTGTTTGGCCACATCAGCGGCCCAAAGGCGGTGATTGAAAACCTCAGGCTGGAAGGTGGCAGTGTCAACGGCCGCGGTACCGTAGGTGGTGTGGTGGGGAGAAACAGCGAGGGCAGAGTCCAAAACTGCTATGTCTCTGTGAGCAGCAGGAGTGAATACAGGGACGGCGGTACGTGGGGGTACGGTGTCGGTGGTGTGGTGGGGTCGAATTCCGGCACAGTGCAAAACTGCTATGTTGCGGGAGAGGTTAATGGCAACAGTGGGGTGGGTGGTGTGGTGGGGTATAACACGGGCATGGTGCAAAACTGCCATGCCCGTGCTGACAGCAGTGGCAGATACAATGTGGGTGGTGTGGTGGGGTCGAATTCCGGCACAGTGCAAAACTGCTATGCCACAGGCAGTGTTTACGGCGAAATCCAATATACAGGTGGCGTGATGGGGGTTAACTACGGCGGCACGGTACGAAACTGCGTGGCACTGAACTCATCTGTCACAACAGCAGGCGGCCAATACTTCATCGGGTGTATTGGATACAGCGGCAGCCCCATGGAAAACAACTACGCTGGATGCATAAATATACGCTACGACGTCAACCGCTATAATCTTGGCAAACCTGTCACAAGCGACAGCACCGGCGTGGATGGAGGGTATGCGATGGCTGGCATTAACCCAGGAGAATACAACCATCCCTCCTTCTGGACAGGGACCATGGGTTGGAACTTCGATGAAGTCTGGGACTGGAGCTCCACCGCACACTTGCCCGTTTTGAGAGGTGTGGCCAGCCTAAGGGTGCTGCCAATCGTTCCATGAGTGCTTGACGCCGCGGCAGCATGCATGCGGCCCAAAGGTTTCTTCCGTGAGACAACAGACGGAGGGGTTGACGCCTCCCCAAAGACACAGTTTCAGGCCCCAGGCATTTGTCAAAGCGACACAGAAACGAAAACATGAGCACATATATGGGTGTGCCTGTGCATTTTCCGCATTTGGCTTGTAAATTTCGTTTTTTGCTTGAAAACCTTCGCTGTGGCAAGGTTTTTGAGAAAGCATGCGAACTCAAGATGGCAGGCACACAGGGGGCTCTCTTGCTGTTGGCAGGTATATGGATATAATTTGAGAAGAGGAAAAAGGCAGAAGCGTCTTTCTTGGGGAGCAGACGAAAACAACAAGGAAGGGTTTTCTGGGTGAGTGTTTGAGACATGGCATTGGAGCAACCTTGAGCCGGGCAAAAGTTGCGAGGAGATTTTTGATGAGGACCCCATTTTTTCTGTTTGTTTTTCTGTTGTTTTCTCTGGGCTGCTCAGGGGGGAACACAGACAGGTCATGCACGGGCCCAGATTGCTCGTGCAACAGCAACAGTGACTGCGCAAACGGCGACGTCTGCGTGGACAACAAATGCCACCGGCCGGATGACCCTGCCTCTTGCAACCCGGCTTGCACCGGCAATCAATCCTGCATCCGCGGCGAATGCCGGACAGACTCGTCTTTTGTATGCACCAAGCACAGCGAATGTGCAGTTGCCGAATTCTGCGTGGGCAACAAATGCCGACTGCCGGATGACCCCAACTCTTGCAGCCCAGCTTGCACCAACGGACAAGGCTGCTTCAACGGCACCTGCCTGCTGAGGGATGGCCCTGGTCCCGATCCTGATCCTTGCAACTCCACTTGCACCGGCAGCCAACGCTGCGTCAAAGGCCGCTGCCTGTCGTCTGAGTTCGGTCGGTGTGAAGAGGATGATGACTGTGCGGAAGGGCTCTGCATGGGTGGCCTTTGCCAAAAACCAGTTGTCAGCGAATGCAACCCTCCCTGTGCTGGAAATGACTTTTGTGTTTTTGACGTGGAAGACCAACAGCATGTGTGTCGAGGAGGCGACTACATTTCTGACGCTTGCAGCGAAAAAAATCTGGTCAAAATAGACATTCGACGAAATTTTGCTGCGCAAATAGCGCTGGGTTTGCCCGTGGGTTTTTCCAAAAGCTATGTCGACATTCAACGCACCAACGATGCGGGAGTCACCACGGTAGGCCTCATGGGTGTGGATACCTCAAGCAATGTCGCCTTCGTGGCTTGGCAGCATAAGGGCAGCAACATAAGCAACCACGCACAATTGGAAAACCTAGCTGTGAGTCATTATCGCCAAATTCGCCAAACATCAACTGGGGAGCCAAACAGAGGGCCCTTCACCTCCTGGGACGGACACAGCGCGTGGAACGTTACTTTCCAAGTTCCAGACAATCCCATGAGCCCCATCGCACGTGTGAATGACATCGCCGACAGGCTTTTGGGCGGGAGAGGAACTGGCCGCTTAACGGACAGCGGCGACCCTGCTTCCACTCAAGGCCCCAATCAATATGTCAGCGCTCAATATGTGCTTCGTGAGAATAATAATAATACTGAAGTCATTGTGGTGATGGCGGTGGCACTGCATAATCTGGACGGAACGGAACAATATTTCGGCTTAAAAGACGTGGCCGGTGGCGCTGCTTTGGCGCGTTATTTTGACCGGACTGTGGTGCAATGCGAAACTTCCACTGTGTTTGGTGGAGCTGTGGATTTTGTTTTTGTCGTGGACGACTCCGGCTCCATGGCGAATGCACAACATCTGCTGTCTGTGGCCGGCGAAACCATGGCCAAAGCCTTAGATAAGGCCTTAGATTGGCGTGTGGCCTTGGTGACGTCTTCCTATCACCGAACAACAAATGGCTGTGGTACCTATGGCAACGATCCCTGTAATAACGCAAACATTATTCGCGGCTTCACGAGCAATGTTCAACAATTCCAGGCATGGTTGCGCCGAAACAGCCGTTGTTCCTCAAACGTGTGTACGATAGGCGAGGCTCCGGAGGGTTTTCCCCCATATTCTAACTGGAATCCTCTTTCACTGCCAGCCTGTGGCGGAACCTCTGCAGGAGCCAACAATGGTTGTTGGATTGGCACCAGTGGCTCTGGTGCTGAAGGTATGTTGGGTGCCGCACGCAAGGCACTTGTGACAATGAGCTGCACGGATGGCGCGCAGTACTGTCTTCGAAGCGGTGCTGACATTGTTGTGGTGATTATAAGCGACACCGACGACCAAACCTCTGGCTGGAGTTCTTCGAATTCATCTTCGGATGCAAACGGCGGAGAAAGCAACCAAGAACCCCGCCAAAATTTCATTAACTTCTTCCGGGGACTCCCCTCAACTGCAATAGGTCACAGCGATGTGCCAAATGTCCTGAACGGAAGAACTGTTCGAGTGAATGCCGTCTATTGTCCGGCAGGCCAAGCCTGCGGCGACGATAGGCGTGTTCCTGCCTATAGCGGTAGCGCCTACAATGGCGTTACACGCATTCAAGCTGTTGTGCAGGCAACACAAGGTAGATTGGTAGACATCGGCAGGCGATGTTCGACTAGCACCATCACTTCCTGCACTGATGATGGCGATCCGGACGGAATTTTAAACTTCATCCAAAACGTTGTAGATGATACGATTGCAAGCGCAGGTGTCGAGGTCCAAAAACCCTTCATTGGTGCTTCATTGCGCGTGGCCATCCAAAACCCCGCGCACCCCATGCCTGGCGGCAATTGCAACAAATCCAATGTTCGGAGGAGTAGGGATCATGGTTTTGACTATGATGGAATGCAGCGAACCATTTCTTTCTTTGGTGATTGTCTTCCGCCAAAGGAAGGAAGTCCCGTCGCCATCTCCTATCGCGCATGGAACGCCGTAAACCGCTTGCCATGCCAGGACGACATTCTCTTCGATCCCAACGAGATTGATTATTGCAAAGGCCGATTTGTCTGCGACGAACCAAACGATGTTTGCATTTGTCCGCCGGCACCCAAAGCATGCGGTGGTTGCCCTGAAGGCACCACGTGTCATGCAAACACATGCACCTGTGAGGAAAATCCCATCCTGCAATAGGCAACCGAATGGCCCTGCCATTGTTTTGTTGAGTTTGAGAAATGACATTGGAGCAACCTGAAGCCGGACAAAAGTTGTGAGGAGATTTGTGATGAGACCCCCATTCTTTCTGGTTGCTTTGCTGTTGCTTTCTCTGGGCTGCCCAGGGGGAAACACAGACACGTCATGCACGGGCCCGGACTGCCCGTGCATAGGCCTGGATTGCCCATGCACAGGCCCAGATTGCCCGTGTATAGGTCCGGATTGTCCATGCCTAGATCCGAGTTGCCCATGTGCAGAGCCGGGTTGCCTGCCTTTTGAGGAAATACCTTGGCCGATATATCGCCCCACAAACACGACGGATCGCTACCACGATGCAGACTGTGATGGAATTCCAGATTGGGAGGAGGAGGAGATAGGGACCAATCCTCAAAACCGCGACACCGACGGCGACGGCATTTGGGACGGAATAGAAATTGGGCGTTATTCCACGAAAGATCCGGCCTGCGAGGGCTTTTTCCCAAAAAACCTCTTGCCCCCAACGAGGATAACCAACCCTCTGCGCAAAGACAGCGACTGTGATGGGCTCTCGGACGGTGACGAAGACAAAAACAAAAATGGTCGCTTTGAGCCGGAGCTTGGAGAGACAGACCCAACCAACCCTGACACGGATGAAGACGGCCTCTGGGACGGTGTGGAGCGAGGCGTGACGCGAGAAATGGCGGCAGACCCGGACAACTGTCCGCATGCAAAATATGCGCGTTCCGACTGTCCTCGCCCTCTTAGCAAAACGGACCCTCTAAACCCTGACTCCGACAACGATGAGATTCCAGATGGAATTGAGGATACAAACCAAAATGGTTGCTTTGAGCCAGAACTTAGCCTGCACCGGAAAGAGACAAACCCCAAGGACAAAGACGATCCAGGCACCACTACCCCCGAAAACTGGGCATTCATCAACGCTTGCTCCCTCAACAATTTGACACGCATTGACATCAGTCGAAATTTTGTTGCGCAAATAGCACTGGGTTTGCCCATGGGTTTTGCCAACAGCTACGTCAACATTCAACGCACCAACGATGCGGGAGTCACCACGGTAGGTCTCATGGGCTTTGAGGCAAGAAGAAACGTTGCTTTTGTGGCTTGGAGGTATTCAGGCACTGTGACCAGCTACAACGCACTGGAAAACCTGGCCAGAGCCCATGCCGTGACCATTGGTGGAACCGCAACCACAAACCCCTTTACTTCCTGGGATGCATCTGCTGCACAAGCCAAACCCAATGCAGTGAGTGTCAATTTCCAAATTCCGGCCTCCGTTTCGGAAACGACACCGCACATCAGTCCGGTGACACGTGTCAATACAATCGCCGAAAATCTCCTGGGTCCTGGGCCTGGTTTGACAGCTCCTAGCGCTGCCGGACCCACTCAACATGTCCGTGCTCAATATGTGCTTCGCGACAACAACAATGACGGAGTGATTGACGAAGTGATTGTGGTGATGGCGGTGGCGCTGGACAACAACAGCGTGAGTGGAAGCGATGGCTATTTTGGTTTGATGGATGTGGCTGGTGGTGCCGCGCTGGCTCGCTATTTTGACCGAACTGTGTTGCAGTGCGACCGTGGGGTAGCTTCTCGTTCACTCGTGGATTTTCTGTTTGTCGTGGATGATTCCGGCTCCATGGGGACTTCGCAAGCTCGGTTGGCTGTAGCTGGCGAAGCCATGGCCCAGGCCCTAAGCCGCAGCTCCCTGGATTGGCGCGTGGCCTTGGTGACGTCCTCTTATCATCTCACTGGCACCAGTGGTAACCGAAGCGTTGTTTATGGGTTCACTTCGGATGCTCAAGAATTCCAAGCATGGTTGCGCCAAAACAGCTGGTGCGAAGCAGCAGCAGGAGGCGCAGCAAGCACATGCTCTCGCGGTTGTACTGAGACTGAGATTAGAGCAGGCATCACAGTCTGTCGTAGCGGCACAGAATTGCCCGATTGGCAGGGCAATGCGCCCACTTGCAGCACAAGCACTCCAGGAACCAACAATGGCTGTTGGATTGACATTACCGGCGCTAGCGAGGAAGGCATGTTGGGCGCCGCACGCAAGGCGCTCATAGACATAAACCGGAACAATGGCTTTCGAGCGAATGCCGACATTGTTGTGATTATCTTAAGCGACACTGAAGATCAAACCACCGGCTATCAAGCTTCCGCCTGGCAAAGCAGCCCCAGCAACTGGGAACATATCAACAATTTTATCCAGTTTTTCCGCGGGAGCGACGAAAACCACACTGTGGCAGCAGCAGGCGCTCCTGGTGGTTCTGTGCAGCCCATTCGGCCTGGCCCCATCCCTGTCCATGCCATTTATTGTCCGGCAGGCCAAAACTGCGGCGACAACCACAGTGTTCCTTCTTATAACAATGACTCCAACAACCCAGATCGCTTGACGCGCATCCAACGTGTTGTGCGCGCAACAGCCGGTGCTTCAGCACCCATCAATGGCAGCTCCTCCGCCATTGGAACGACCATCGCAGACATTGTGAACAGAATTATTGGCGCTACAGGTGTTAAAGCTCAAAAGCCTTTCATCGGCGCTTCGCTGCGCGTGGCCATTCACAACCCCGAAGGTGTATGCAAAACCGATATGGATAATCCTCATGAAATCAGTGGCTCCAATGTTCCAAGAGACCGACGCAACGGCTTTGACTACGACGGTTTTTCACAAACGGTCTCTTTCTTTGGAAATTGCCGTCCACCCCTGAACGCAACAAGAGCTGTGGCCATCTCTTATCGCGCTTGGGAATCTTCGGATCAAAAACCCTGTGAAAACGACGTTCGCTTTATCGACAACCCAGCGCTTGGTTATTGTAAAGGCAACTTCATATGCAATGTCGACCAAGACAGGTGTCTTTGCCCCGATGACTGCGGCGGTTGCCATAATCCTGCGCTGCCCATTTGCAATAACGAAACAACATGCGAGTGTTCTGCCGTTGTCATTCTGCAATAGGCAACCGGATGCCCCTGCCATTGTTTTGTTGAGTTTGAGAAAAGGCTTGTTGTTTTAAAGCAAAAGCAGGTCCGGTTTGGCCGGGCCTGTTTTTTATTCTCAACTTTTGGGTGACTCTTGAGTTAGGCTGCGCGCCCATGAATTACCAATCCACCATCGGCCTCGAAGTGCATGCGCAACTCTTGTCACAAAGCAAATTGTTTTGTGGAGCTTCAACACGTTTTGGGCAGGAGCCCAATGCCAATGTCCACCCTCTGTGCATGGCGTTGCCGGGCACCTTGCCCAAACTCAACGCGGCCGCCGTTGACATGGCCATTCGCACGGGCCTCGCACTGCAGTGCAAAATCAACTTGGAAAGCCGTTGGGACCGCAAACACTATTTCTACCCGGACTTGCCCTCAGGTTTTCAAGTGACACAAAACGAGGTGCCCATTTGCGTGCATGGCGGGTTGAGTGTGCCCACCCCTGAAGGCGAGCGCTTCATTCGCCTTCGCCGCATTCACATGGAGGAGGATGCGGGCAAACTCATGCACGACACACAAAGCGGAGAGTCCCTGGTGGACTTAAACCGCGCCGGCGTGCCCTTGCTTGAAATTGTCAGTGAGCCTGACATGCACACCGCAGAAGAAGCCGTCACCTATTTGCGGGCCTTGCGCGACATTCTCGTCTATATTGGCGTCAACGACGGCAACCTCGAAGAAGGCTCCTTCCGCTGCGACGCCAACGTCTCCATTGCACCCAAAGGCTCCACCACGCTGGGCACACGCGTGGAAATAAAAAACATCAACTCCTTCCGCTACGTGCAAAAAGCCATTGAGCATGAAATTGCAAGGCAGGTTTCTGTCCTCGAAAGCGGCGGCAAACTGGTGCAGGAAACACGCCTTTGGGATGCGGAAAAAAACGAAACACGCTCCATGCGCTCCAAAGAGAATGCACAAGACTACCGCTATTTCCCCGAGCCCAATTTGCCGCCTCTGCGCATAACGGCAAACCATGTGGACTCGGTGAAACAAACCTTGCCGGAATTGCCCCGGGCCAAATACCGCCGCTACGTCGAAACCCTGGGGCTTCCCGCCTATGACGCTTCCGTGCTGACAGCGGAGCGCCCCCTGGCCGAATATTTTGAAGCCTGCCTTCTGCACTATGCCGACGCCAAAAAACTCTCCAACTGGGTAATGGGGGAGCTTTTGCGTATGGTGAAAGAAGAGGCGCTTGAGTTTTCTGCTTTGCGCTTTTCCAAGGAGCAATTTGCGAATTTGCTGAAAGCCGTCGACGCGGGAAAAGTTTCGTTGAATGCGGCCAAAGAGGTGTTTGCCGAAATGTTCCGCACAGGGGAGGCGCCCGAGCGCATTGTTGAAGCCAGAGGCCTTTCCCAAGTTTCCGACACCAGCGCCATTGAGGCCGCCATTGCGGCTGTGCTGGAAACCCACGCAAGCGAGGCGGAGAAATACCGCGCAGGCAAAAAACAAGTTTTTGGCTTTTTGGTAGGCCAAGTCATGAAAGCCATGAAAGGCAAAGGAAACCCCGCTCTCGTCAACCAGCTGCTTCGCAACCACCTGGGAGACTAAACCGGTCTAACACCCATCAGGCAGGTGGTGTTGGAGGTGCAGGCTTCGTTGAAGGCTTGGCAGGTTTCGTTGAAGGGGCGGCAGGAGGTGTAGAAGGAGCAGGCTTCGCTGAAACGTCAGCAGGAGGAGCAGAAGCATCGGCAGGAGGAGCAGGGTTTTCAGGCGGTGCAGGCGTTTTGGGCAGCTTCTCCAGGGCTTTGAGGAAGCAACTCCAAGTGCCCGGCCCGGGAATACCGTCAATGGGGCCGTTATAGCCGCCGTGAGTTTTCGCAAACATTTGGACGCCCTTGCAAGTGCTCACCCCGTCGCCTGCAAAACTGCCGTCGGTACGGCCGTTATAGCCCTGCCACTTGGCGAGCGCCTTTTGAATGGCGGCTGTGGTGCGTGTCTCCCAGCTGCCGTCAATTTCACTGGAATAGAGCCCGTGCTCTTTGAGGGATTGCTGAATTTTCCTGCGCATGACGGCGTCCGGCCCCTTCCAGGAAGTGCACAGCTTGGAGGCTTGAGCTTCTGCTGTGCCGGGCAGACTCACAACAACGCAGGCGAGGAGGGCTGTCCAGCACAGCAAGCTGCGGCTTAGGTGTCGAAACAACGAATGAATTTTTTTTGTCGCGTTGGGCACAACGGGCTCCTTTTTGTCCCGGCAACTCTGACACAACACACAGGTTTACAACAATAAATACCTGTAAAAAAAACCACCCAAGTCCACAGGCGGATTTATAGTGAAGTCAGCATTTGACGGAGTGTTGTGCGGTTTCAAACCGCAGGGAGAAGCGTATGCGTTGTTTTTTAAAGCTTGCTGTGTTGTTGGGGGTGATGGGGAGTGTTTGGGCTTATGCCACAACGGTAGCCAGGCCCGCACCGCGTCCTCCTCCCCCGCCGCCGCCCCTCATGCGGCTTACGGACACTTCGGCTGTGCCCATTCAGCTGGTTTCGGTGAAGGTGGAGGGGCAAATGACGGGGCATTTGGCGAAAACCACTTTGGAGTTGGTTTTTCGTAACCCCAATGCGCGTGTGCTGGAAGGCGAGTTGCAGTTTCCTCTGCTGGACGGACAGCAGGTGACGGGTTTTGCCCTGGACATAGACGGCCATTTGCGGCCGGCAGTCCCCGTTGAGAAGGCCAAGGGGCAGGAGGTTTTCGAAGAAGTCATTCGCGCGAGGGTGGACCCGGCCTTGCTGGAATTGACTTCCGGCAACAACTTCAAACTGCGGGTATACCCCTTGCCGGCCAAGGGGGAGCGAAGGGTTTCTCTCACCATTACGGAGCATATGCCCACAGACAAAAGCGGCGCGGCCCTCTACCGCCTGGTTTTGCCTCCCGCACAGCAGTTGGACGTATTGGACGTACGCTTGCGTTGCGCCGGTGTGGTGGTTGACAAAAGCAAGGTGCTCAAAGGCCTTCCCAAGGCTGAGTGGTGGCAGCGCGAGGGGGAGGCCAAGTTGGAGCTTCGCCGCGAGAAGGTGAAGCCGGAGGAGCGCATTGAGTTGTTGTTGGCCTTGCCGCCCAACCCACAAGTCCTCGTCGAGCAGAAGGAAAACACTTCCTATTTTTATGCAGAATTGCCGCCCGTGGCTTTTGAGCCAGTCCAGCGCCCTGTGCCCCCACGGGTGGCTTTGTTGTGGGACGCTTCGGGCTCCGGTGACAAGCGCGAGCGTGGCCGGGAGTTTATGTTGTTGGATGCGTGGTTCAAATCCGTGCAAAACACCGAGGTGGTGTTGACGTTGGCCAGAGACACTGCCGAAGACAGGGGCCGTTTTACTGTGACGGACGGCGACTGGTCCGCGCTGAAAGAGGTTTTGGAAAAAGTTTTCTATGACGGCGGCACCAGCGCTCAAGCCTTTCGCCCTGCGGCAACTGTGGACGCGGTGCTTCTGTTTTCGGATGGCCTTGTCAACTTTGGTGCGCCGAGTTTTCCTCGGTTTTCTGTGCCGGTGCTGGCTGTTAACGCCGCGGCTTCTGCCGACTTAAACCGCTTGCGCTTTTTGGCCGAAAACAGCGGCGGCGCTTTTGTGGACCTCATGAGTATGGAAGTGCAAGCAGCCAACCGCGTTTTGCGCGACATTTCACCCCGCGTGACAGCGTTGAGTGCTGTGGGTGCGAAGGAATTGTTGCGCTCCTGGAATGCTTCTGCAGGGAGGGGGGTGGTGGTGGCGGGTATTCTCACAGCACCGTCGACGGAGGTAGAAGTGGAGTGGCTGTTGCCCGACGGGAAGAAGGAGAAGCAGCGTTTTAAAGTGGAGGCCTCCAGGGAGGAGGGGGAGTTTGCAGCCCAGGAGTGGGCGCGCCTCAAGGTGGCCATGCTTGAAGCCGAATATGAGTTAAACCGCGCCCAAATACAGCGCCTGGGCAAAGAGTTTGGCCTTGTGACGCGCAACACTTCTCTCATTGTGTTGGACAACGTCGCAGACTACGTGCGCTATGAAATTGTACCGCCCGCCGAGTTACGCGCCGAGTATGAGCGTCAAATAGGCCATGTGCGAAAGCAGGCGGAGCAAAGCAAGGCCGCGCATGTGGAGCAGGTGCTTTCTCAATTCAACGAGAAAGTGCGTTGGTGGGAGAAAAATTTCCCGAAGGGCAACCCAAGGGAGGCCAAGAAGGCGCCCATGAAAGGCGAAGGAAGCGGAGGAGGTGGAGAGGGCGTGGAGGTGATAAGGCGCTCGGCGATGATGGAAGACGCGGCGTTTGCCGAGGCAGCACCGACGGAGTCGGCGGCAAGGCCCTGGACAGCACCGACGGAGTCAGTAGGAATGCCCCGGGCAGCGCCACCGCCCCCCACCAGAAATGGGGGAACCGCAAACGGGGGCGCTGCCAGGACCAGGGTAACCCGAAGCACCCACCAGGAAAGCGTCCAGAGCGCCGCAGCTTTCAAGGAAAGTCGCCCCGCCTCCTCGGCCTCTTCCACGCAGGCCACCATACAACTCAAAAAATGGGAGTCCAATGCGCCCTACATGCAGCGTTTGAAGAAGGCCTCGAAGGAGCACCTCTACCGCATTTACCTCGACGAGCGTCCCAGTTATGTAAACAGCACGGCTTTTTTCCTCGACGTGGCCGATGTTTTCTTCGACAAGGGCGAAACCGCACTGGCGCTGCGTGTGCTTTCCAACCTTGCGGAGATGGACTTGGAAAGCCGCCACATTTTGCGTGTGCTGAGCTACCGCCTCCTGCAGGCTGGGCGCGCGGACTTGGCGGTTTGGTTGCTTGAGCGTGTGCTGGAGTTGTCGCCGAATGAGCCGCAGTCTTTTCGTGACGTAGGCCTTGCCTGGGCCAGGTTGGGCGAGGCGCAGAAGGCTGTTGACAACCTCTATGAAGTGGTGAGCCGCCCCTGGCACGGCCGTTTTCCGGGTGTGGAGTTGATTGCGCTGGGCGAGTTAAATGCCATTGTGGCCACAGCCAAGACGCGGCCCAACACTTCGGCCATGGACAAGCGTCTCCTGAAAAACCTCCCTGTGGATTTGCGTGTGGTGCTCAGCTGGGACAGCGACAACACGGACATTGACTTGTGGGTGACAGACCCCAACGGCGAGAAGGTTTATTATTCAAACCCCCTAAGCTACCAGGGCGGGCGCATTTCCGCGGACTTCACCGGCGGCTATGGCCCCGAGGAGTTTTTGCTGAGACAAGCCAAGCCCGGCAAATACCGCGTACAGGCCCAATTCTACGGCCACCGTCAGCAGACGGTGTCAGGAAGCACCAGCCTGCAGTTGAATTTCTTCACGGGTTTTGGCACCGCTCAGCAAAAGGAGCAGTCCGTGACGCTGCGCCTGCAAAGCAAGGGTGAAGTGGTGACCGTGGGAGAGTTTGAGGTTAAATAGCGGGAGGGAGAAAGAGGAGGCGGCAGCAAGGCAACAGCCGCCTTCCCTCAGCTTTTTTGCCGTCCCGGCCGTGTGCGCATGGCTTGAATAATGGAGACCAGTGGAATGCTGCAAAGCGCCACTGCAGCTGCGGTTTGGCCGGAGACGCCGAGGTAAATGGCTCCAGCAATGGCGCCCAGTGCAACGAAGGCACCCAGGGCTTGGCCGAACAAGTCACTTTTGGCGATGGCGTTTTCGCGGGTTGAAGCAATGTGCAGGTGTGTTTGCTGAGCTTGAATATCGGCATTCAGTGCAAGCTTTTCAATTTCCATTCTATGGCTTGCCTGCTCCTCGAATTTTCTAAAAATCCGCTCGGCGGCGCCGGACAACACGGCCTCATAGCGCTCCATGTCTTCCGGTGCGGGCAGTGGGCCGGAGTGCTCTCGAGAAATAAAAGCCCTCAGCTGACCGCCTGGTTGAATTTGTTGTTTCAGTCCCTCTTCTTGTTGTCCCCCGGGGTTTTCCAAACGCCCCAGTTTGTCATTTCCCATAATCAAACATGGCGATGCGCAAGTCTTCCCCAATCACCTTCCAGTCATTGGCCAAAGCTTCTGCATCTGTGGGTTGTTTTTTGAAAACCCGCTTAAAATCAGGCAGTGGCTCCCAGTCTGTTCGATGATACAGTGCCAGGGGTGCAGCCATGCCTTTGAGGAGGCCATTCAAAAAAGCCCTGAAGGGCGTATGCTCAGAACTTGAGGGTGTATGCTCAGACTCAGACATAACCAAACTCTATCAAAAACAAACCAAACCCGCCACACCTTTTTCAACCCCACGCACTGCAGTTTCCAACCGAAGCCCATACATCCACATTTTATCTTAGCATCCTCGGATAAAAAATGCACATTCTTTTGGGTGTAGGCTCCGGAAGGAGGGGAGGAGGGTGGGCCTGAATCAACTGTTGTTCCACCAATTGGAAATGGCCGAGGGAGTTTCTCGCAAGGTGGTCTTTTTTGAAAAGACTTCCGTGTCGTCTTTTGCTTGGGCGACCACTTTCACATCAACACCCGTGCCTATGACGGCAAGTCCTTTTTTGAAGTCGATGCCTGTGCTTGCAATCGTCGAAACCTTCAAGTCGACAGGGAGATCTCCCAGGAGGTTGGCTGTTTTGGCCAAATCCAGTTGAAGAAGGGAGGAAATCAGCTCTTTGTTATAAATTTCGCTGGGTTTTCCGCTAATGCCCAGCGTAATGCTGCCGGTGTCGGAGCCGGAGACGGAGGTGGGCGAGACGCCTTCACCCATTTTAGCGCCAAATTTGCCCTCAACGTTCAGCTTCAGCGACACCTTGCCTTCCGGGCGGTTTTGAGCGAAAGTCCTTGTGAGTGCGCCGATGGGATCAGCAGAAAAGCTTTCCCAGCCCAAGCCACTCAACTCATAGCGTTCTTCTGTTGTTATTTTGCCTTTGACGCCGCCTTCCAGCTTAAATGCTTTAACGGCGTTGATGTTGGCGTTCAATTCACCTGAGAATTCATTGCTGACAACAAGCGCGGGTTTTCCTTTGTTAAATTCAAGACGCATGGAGGAAGTTTTCGCCAGCTTGGCATCCACGCCGCCTCCAATATCAGACTTGAGGCCAAGCTCCAGCTTGAGTTTGCCGGCAAGCTCGCTGCTGAACGAGAGGGAAGCCAGATTTTGTGACAAAAATGCATCATCGCCTGAAACCGCCGAAGCCAGCTGATAACCTGCGCCCAGAGCGCCTGTGGCGGATGCCACAGCCTTCATGGAGAGGATTCTGGCTGCTTTGGCGGCATCCTCCGGGTTGTCGAATTTGTATTCGACTTTTGCGCCCATGCTGAGGGTTGCTTCCGCTTTTACAGCCGTCCCGGGAGTTTCAATGAGTTTTGCGCTGAGCCCCGCCCCCAGTTTTCCTCCCGCGAAGAGGGAGTAGGTGTTGTCCGCATTGCGTCTTATTTGCAGCTCCCCTTCGCCTTCGAGTTTCACCCCTTTGAGGCTTCCCCCAACCCCGAGGGTTGTGGTGAAGCTGTCGCCGGCGGAGTCCATTCTTCGAATTTCGGAAAGCCAGGCTTGCTCAACGGGAGCCGACACCAATTCGACTGTGCCCTTTGCAACATCCACCCCAACGCCGACGGCATACTTTGCAGTCTTCACTCCGACGTCGACTGCAGACTTTGCAACCTCCACTCCGACGTCGACGGCATGCATTGCAGTCTCAACCCCAGAATGAAAGGCTTCTTTTGCAACCGTAACTCCAGCCTCCAGGACATTTTTTGCGGTTTCAACTCCAGCGTCAAAGCTGTCTTTGAGTGCCGCAGCTCCCGTTTTGAGAGTGTCTACTGCTGAGTCGACACTTTCCGCGGCAGATTTGACGCCAGCCTCCACCTTAGCTGTTACAAAATCCACTGTCGATCTTAAACCATTCGCGATTACACTCACGGCAACCATCCTTTTTGAGCAACTGCTTCGTCTGTTTCATTTGTCGAAAGACAGCCCAAAAAAGTTGCTTGTCTGGTGATTTTTCTATGTCTCACACACGAAATCAACACTCAGAGCGCTTCTTTTTTCTCAGGCATGACACATTGTGTTTGTACCCCAAGGTATTTGCGAAACGCGGGGAGGGGAGGGTGGAGGAGATTCGTTGATTCATACCTCAACTATTCATACCTCAACGCATCAATGGGGTTGAGTGAGGCGGCGCGACGTGCTGGAAAATAGCCAAAAACCACACCAATGAGGGCGGAGAAAACAAAGGACAACACGTTAATGCCGGAGTCAAACATATAGGGGACATTCATGAGGCTGGCCAAACCCATGGAGGCTGCGGTGGCCAGAAGAATGCCGAGCAGTCCGCCCAGCGCGGAAAGCACAACGGCCTCAATGAGGAATTGAAGCAACACTTCATTCTCCAATGCACCAATGGCAAGGCGTATTCCAATTTCCCGCGTGCGCTCCGTCACGGACACCAACATAATATTCATAATGCCGATGCCGCCGACAAGAAGACTTACCGCGGCAACCGCTCCCAAAAGTGCCGTCAAAATTTTGGTTGTCGCCGTGAGTGTCTCTGCGAGTTGACGCGTGTCCATTACCCTGAAGTCTGCCTCCTCATTTTCTGAAATTCTCCTGCGCTCCCGCATCAGCAAAACCAACTGCTCCTTTGCCACATCCATGGAGGCCCCCTGCTGCACTGAAACCATAAAGCGGCTGATGTCCTGCGTTCCGGAGAGGCGGCGCTGCACGGTGCGCAGCGGCATCACCACAACGTCGTCCTGGTCCTGCCCCATGGCCGCCTGCCCTTTGGACTTCAGCAGGCCAATGACTTCACAAGAAAAATTTTTGACGCGAATTTCGCTGCCAATGGGGTTTTCGCGGCCAAACAAATGGTTGCGTACCGTTTCCCCTATGACGCATACCGCTTTGCCCGCCCTCTCCTCCGCCTCGTTAAATATGCGGCCCGAGTCCAAAACCCAATTGCCCACTTGGAAATAGTCGTCGTTGCTGCCGCTGATGACGGTAAGCCAGTTTTTTGTCTGGTGCACCACCGTCGCGGGCTTGCTCACCATGGGCGCAACACCCGCAACGGAGCTGATTTGCGCGCGCACCGCTTCAATGTCTGCCATTTTAAAATTCGGCGCCCCGTCTGAGCCGCCAGGCCCAAAACGCTGCCCGGGCATAACAATAAGCTGGTTGCTGCCCATGGAAGCAATTTGGTCCGTTACGGACTGCGTGGCCCCGTTGCCAAGCGTCACCAGCGTAATGACGGCGGCAATGCCGATGACAATGCCCAGCGTCGTCAAAATGGAGCGCATGAGGTTGCGGCGAATGGCACGTAAGGCGAGCAAAAATGTGTTCCACAGCATTAAAGGCGCTCCTTGTTGGGGCGGTCGCTCTCCACTTTTCCGTCTACAAAACGAATGGTGCGTTTGGCATAGGCCGCAATGTCCGGCTCGTGTGTTACCATGAGGACAGTAATTCCCTGTTGACGGTTGAAGCCTTGAATCAACTCCATCACCTCCCGGCTCATTTGGGTGTCCAGGTTACCTGTGGGCTCGTCCGCCAAAAGCACCGAAGGTTGCGTCACAATGGCTCGCGCAATGGCCACACGCTGCTGTTGCCCGCCGGACAACTCGGAGGGCGTGTGGTGCTCCCAACCTTTGAGGCCCACTTGCTCTAAGGCCAGGCGCGCTGCAGCGCGGCGTTTGGAAGAAGGCTCCCGGCGGTAGAGCAGCGGCAATTCCACGTTTTCAAGTGCTGTTGTCCTCGACAACAAATTAAAACCCTGAAACACAAAACCCAACTGGTGTCGCCGAAGCAAAGCGCGCTGGTTGCGCGTCAAATTTTCAACATGCACTTGTTGAAACTCATAGCTGCCGTCGGTGGGTATGTCCAGGCAACCCAGAATATTCATCGCCGTGGATTTGCCGGAGCCGCTGGGGCCCATAATGGCGACAAAGTCACCCGCCTCAATGGAAAAGTCTATGCCTTTGAGTGCCTGGAAAGTCACCTGGCCCTGGCCATACACTTTGGTGACACCAGAGAAGCGGATGAGGGGGTAGCTCATGGAGGCCCCAACATTTCTGTCACCACCTGCATTCCGGGCTCCAACTCCCCCCCCAACACCTCTGTAACCTGGCCATTCGTGGGGCCTGTCTGGACGTCCACGGACATAAGCTCGCCCTCGCGTAACATCCAAAGCCGCGGCGCGCCTTCTTGCGAGGACATGCGGGGTTTTGCCGGACGAGAAGAGGGAGGCCTGGGCATGAGTTGGTTCATAATGCTGCCGGAAGGTTTTTTGGGGGCCGCTGTTGCGGAGGGGGGAGAAAAACGCAAAGCCGCATTGGGTACGAGCAGCACATTTTCGCGCGTCACGGTGACAATTTCAGCGGTTGCCGTCATGCCCGGACGCAGGCTTAAGTCGTCGTTATTCACCTCAAGCAAGGTTGGGTAGGACACCACGCCGTCTTTGGTTTGAGAGCCAAAGTCCACACGCGTAATGACGCCTGCATATTTTCGCCCGGGCCAAGCGTCTACGCTGAATGTGGCTTGCTGGCCCACTTTTACCTGGGAGACATCGGCCTCATCCACATCCACCTGCAACTTCATTTTCGCAAGGTTGTCGGCCAGGCTAAACAGCACGGGCGCTTGAAAGGTGGCGGCAACCGTTTGCCCCGGCTCTATGTTTCTCATTAAAACAACACCGTTAATGGGTGCGCGAATGCTCGCCTTGTGGAGGTTGGTTTCGTCCAACTGAAGGTTGGCTTTGGCCTGGGTAACCGTCGCTTTGGCAACGGCTGCATTCGCTTCGGCGCGTTTCAAATTGGCTTCAGCGCTGTCCATTTCACTTTTGGAAGGGACTTTGCCGTCGGAGAGTTTTGAAACTTGCCTATAGCGCTCCAACAAGGCACGCACTTCCATGACGGTGGCTTGTGTCTGGGCCACCTGCGCCTCTGCTGAAAGCAAGTCCGCTTTTGAGCGCGCCACGGAGTCTCTGAGTCTGGAAAGGTCCAACTGAGCCAACACCTGGCCTGCTTTGACAGCGTCATTGTTGTCCACAAACACGTCCGTAATTATTCCGGACAACTCACTGCCCACATCCACCCTGTTCATCGGCTGCAAATTGCCTGTGGCAGACACCTTCACGACAAGTTTTCCTCTGAAAATGGGCTCTGTCTTATAGCGTGGGCCATCCGCCTTGCCGTCGGAGCGAAGAAATAAAAAAACGCCCACCACCACCCCAACAACTCCGGCAAACAGCCACACTTTTTTGCGCGAAAAAAAACGGCCTTTCTCTTTGTGAAGCAGTTTCTTCAGCGCGGTGCCCGCATCGTCACCAGAAGTTTTTTGGGTTGTCATGGGTTTTCCTTTCCAGCCTGGGGAGGCTCTGTCTCTGGAAACCAGCCACCTCCCAGCGCCTTGTACAAACGAATGAGTGCAAACACACCCTCTGCGCGCGTGCTTGCGAGGCTGTCTTCCAGGGACAATACGCTGCGCTCGGTGTCGACGACGGGTTGGAAGTCAATGACGCCTGCGCTGTAGCGTTGGCGTGCAAGCAAAGAGGCATTTTTGGCCGCTTCAACCGCGCGCTCCAATGCTTCGGCGCGCTCCCGGTTGCGTACGAGGGCCACCAACACATCCTCCACCTCTCTTAATGCCAAAAGCACTGCCTGCTCATAATGGAGGAGTGCCTGCTCGCGAATGGCGTCCTGCGCTTCCAGCTGTGCGCGCAGGCGTCCACCTTGGAAAATGGGCGCCGTCACTCCGGCAAGCAATGAATAAAAGAAACCCAGGCCATTGCCCATGGAGGCCTGCGTGAGTGCTTCAATACCAACGGAGCCTGAAAGTTTGAGTGAGGGGTATAAGGCGGCTGTCGCCACGCCCACGCGGGCGGTTTCTGCCGCAAGTTTTCGCTCCGCAACACGTATGTCCGGGCGCTGGCGCAGTGTGTCTGCCGGAATTCCCACTGCAATTTGCGACGGCATTTCCGGAAGTTTTGCTTCGGAAGACAAGCGCGTTTGCAAACTTCCGGGAATTTTTCCCAGGAGAATGTCCAGGCTGTGCATGGAGGAGGCCAAGCTGCTTTCCAGGCTGGGCAGTTGGGCCAGTGTCTGCTCTCTTATGCTTTTGGCTTGCTCCACATCCTGGGCGCTGACAAGGCCCGCCTGGGAGCGAAATTCCGTCAGCTGCAGCGTTTCTGTCTGGCTCTCCAGGTTGCTGCGGGCAATGGCCAGGCGTATTTGAAAGGAGCGCACTTCAAAATAGTTTCGCGCCACCTCCGCCACCAGAGAAACCCGCGTGTCCTCCAAACTCGCTTCTGCCGACGCCTGGTCCGCATTCGCCGCCTCCACACTTCGGCGTACGCCTCCAAAAATGTCGGCTTCCCAGCTTGCATCAAAACCGGCGCTGAATGCGTTGCTGGTGGTGCCGCCTGAATTCATGCCCGCACTTTTGGTGGACTGCCTGCGGCTTGCGGAGCCTGAAGCCGACAGGTTGGGGTAATAGGCAGAAGCCGCCACGGCTCTGCGGGCACGCACCTCACGCAAACGGGCCTGGGCTTTGCGCAAGTCCAAATTGGCTTGGAGTGCCTCGTCCACAAACTCCGACAACAACAAGTCATCCAACTTCAGCCACCACTGGCGCAGGCTTTCCGCTTTATCCGTATACCGCAGGGCGTCATTCGCACTGTCCAAGCGGCTCCACTTCTCCGAAGAAGCCAAGTCCGGCTGTCGGTAGTTGGGGCCTACTGCGCAGCCAACGAGGGCTGCGAGCATCCACCCCCAAACACCGGACATAGGCATGGCGCGCTTGCATTTGTTATATAAGGGCAATGGTTTTGTCACCAAAGGCATAAACTCACTTTCCCGCCTGGGTTGCTTGGGTTTGGAAAGCTTTCTGTTTCCTAAAAGCCCGCTCCTTCGCTAAAACCTGCATGCGTTTCTCGTTTATGCCTTCTACTTGACACTCGAAAATATCCAATCGAAGAATTTGTCTATTTCCATTTTCCAAACGGCCCAAGTCCTCCTCCTCTTTGTATGAACCGAAGTTTTCCAATGCTCGCCGGCTACTTCAGCAAACTTCGTCTGTGTGCCGTTTTGCTTCTTGGAAGCAGTTGCACTTGCCGCAGTTTGGCGCCACAGGACAAGCTGGTTGTTTTTGCGGCCGCTTCGCTGCGGGAGGCGTTTGGCGCCCTGGGGGAAGAATTTGGGCGCATGCACCCGGAAGCTCAATTGACGTTTAACTTTGCCGGGACGCAGGAGTTGCGGGCACAAATGGAGCATGGCGCACCCGCAGACGTGTTTGCCTCTGCGGATTTGCGGCAAATGGAAATGCTCATTCAGAAAGGCCGTGTATTGCCTCCTGTCGCCTTCACTCAAAACAAGCTTGTTGTCGTCCTGGCCCCCAAATCAACTCCGCACATTCAAAGCTTTGCTGACTTGCCTTTGGCTTCTCGTATTGTGGTAGGCGTCCCTGAGGTGCCTGTTGGGCAATATACGCTCCACATTCTCAACCGGGCGACGTCCGTTATGCCTGAGTTTAAGGCGCGCATAGAAGCCAACGTGGTTTCCAGAGAGTTTGACGCGAGGCAAATTCTTGCCAAGGTGCGCCTTGGTGTTGCGCAAGCAGGTTTTGTATATGAGACGGATGCTTTGTCCGCGCCGGAATTGGCCACACTCCACATTCCTGAAGCGTTTGGCCTTGCGGCAAAATATTTCATGGCCGTTTCAAGCAAACCCCAAAATTCCAGGCTCGCACACCAGTGGATGGACTTTGTGCTTTCGGAGGTGGGCCAAAGCATATTAAAGAGTGCTGGGTTTATGCCTTTAGCCACGGAACATTGAAGTGCGTCTCTCATTCGAAAAATTCGTTCTTCATGTGCTTGGTTTTTTCCTGGCCGCGTTTTTGGTTTTTCCCATTCTGGCTTTGTTTTTAAACGCTGCACCTCAGGAGGTGCTGGAAGGGCTTGGGCACCCCCTGGTTTGGCCAGCGCTTCGCTTAAGTCTTTTGACGACAACCGTGACGCTTGTTGCTGTGGTTGTGTTGGGGACACCTCTGGCCTGGTCCCTCGCCCAATCCAAACGCAAAGGCATGCGTACGCTGGAAACCCTTTTGCAGCTTCCCATTGTTATTCCGCCTTCCGTTGCCGGCATTGCCATGTTGCTTGCCTTCGGAAGTCCCGGCTTGTTGAGTGCGCTTTTTCATGGCTCATGGGTTTTTACTTCCACAACAACGGCTGTGGTTATTGCCCAGGTGTTTGTGTCCGCACCTTTGTTTGTGCAAGCCGCCAGCAGCGCTTTTCGGCAAATAGACTCAAAGCTGGTTGTGGTTGCTCAAACCTTTGGGGCTTCTCCGTTTCGAATATTTTTTCGCGTTGCGCTGCCCATGGCTTTGCCTGGAATAGCAGCCGGCGCCGCCATCAGCTGGGCCCGGGCCTTAGGTGAATTTGGCGCAACCCTCATGTTTGCCGGAAACATGGAAGGGAAAACCCAAACGCTGCCGTTGGCAATTTATACGGCCCATGCTGCGGATACGCATGCTGCGCAGGCCCTCTCCATCCTCCTCGTCCTCGTCGCTTTTTCGCTTCTGCTTTTTATGAAGTTTTTCATGAAAAAAGCACAGGGAAAATTCCAGGGCACGCCATGAAAAAACCCTGTGCATTGCACGTGCAAATTTTGGCTCAAGTCGGCTCCCTGGGGGTGGAGGTTGAGTTTGAGTTGGAAAAGGAAACCCTGGTGCTTGCGGGGCCCAATGGTGCGGGGAAAACCAGCCTCCTCCTGCTTCTCCTCGGCGCACTTCCCTGCAAAAAAGCCCACATTCAAATGGGAGAAAGAATTCTCCTGGACACGGAGTTGAAAATTCATGTCCCTACAGAAGACAGAAATTTGGGTTATGTCCCTCAGGACTATGCGCTGTTTCCACATTTGAGTGTACGCGAGAATGTGGAATTTGCGTTGCGCTGCCGCGCTTCTCAAAAAAAGGCGCAGGAGGTTGAGCAACAAATTCATGCCGCACTTGAAAGTTTCAACATATCCGCTCTTGCAAACCAAAACACACAAACGCTTTCCGGCGGAGAAAAACAACGCGTTGCACTTGCGCGGGCTTTGTCCACAAAACCCCACGCTTTGCTTTTGGATGAGCCTCTGGCCGCTTTGGACATCCGCTCGCGCAAATCCACGCGAGAATTTCTCCTGGGCACACTCAGAAAGCTTTCTGTGCCCAGCATTGTTGTAACGCATGACGCATTGGAGGCACGTACGCTTGGGCAACGCATTGCGGTTGTTGAGTCCGGAAAAATAACTCAAATGGGCACGTGGGAGGCGCTTTCAAAAAACCCGAAGTCGGCGTTTGTTGCGGAGTTTGTTTCCATGTGAATACGCCACTTAAGCAATGGGGGGTTTTCCTTCAACCTTCACTCTCACAAGCAAAACCACTGCCGCAACCAAGGCCAAAAGGCCAAAGCCCACAAAGGCCACCTCCCCACCCAACTTGTCCCAAAGCAGTCCAAAACTTGTGCTGGCAAGAAGTGCGGCAAAACCAATAAACATGTTGTAGGCGCCAAAAGCTTTTCCTTTGGCATGGCCGCTTGCAAGCTCCGCAATCAGCGCTTTTTCAGCGCCCTCCATAAGGCCGTTGGACAGCCCATACACAACAGCCAACACCCACAGCCAGGAGAGTGTCTGCGAAAAACCAATCGCCGACCATGCCACCGCATACACAACCCAACCCAAGGCCAAAATGTTTCTTTTGCCATAGCGGTCCGCCAGGCGCCCTCCCGCGGTGGCCGTGCTTGCCTTCATCAAATGTATGACGAGCCAAAGCAGGGGAAGCACCATGGGCGAGGCACCCAGCTTCATGGCTTTTACGAGAATAAATATGTCGGTGACATTTGCAAACGCAAAGAGGGTTATGGGCAAAAGCGCTCGCTTCAGAGGTGTTGGCAAGGCCGAAGACATTTTTGTTTCAGAAGGAGGCGCAAGCTGCCTTTCCGGCTCCTTCGTCAGCACCAGCGCCACCATGGCAAGCAGGCCGGGAATGGCTGCCCACAAAAAAACCGTGCGCAGCTGCTGTGCGCTGGCAGCTTCCGCCGTTGTCGCGCCAAGCAACCACAACAAAACAATGCTCAGCAAAGTGCCAACGGCCGCACCCGCATGGTCCATGGCGCGGTGAAAACCATAGGCACGCGCACGAATGGAAGCTGTGGTGGCATCGGCAATCAGCGCGTCACGGGGTGTCGTCCTCACGCCTTTGCCAATTCTGTCGCAGACACGCACAAAAAGCACATGCCAGGGGGAAAAAGCAAAAGCGACGAGGGGGCGGACGACGGTGGAAATGCCATAACCCAGGAGGACGAGGGGTTTTAGGTGCGCGCGTCTGTCCGAAATGACGCCTGTGAAATATTTCAAAACGTTGGCAACAAAATTGGCTGCACCTTCAACCAATCCAATGAATGCATTGCTTGCGCCCAGCGTTGAAAGAAAAATCGGCAGCAGCGGAAAAATGGCTTCGCTTGAAATGTCCGTCAAAAAACTCACAAACCCAAGGCCCACAACGGTTGCCGGAAGCTTTTTGGGTTTTGGGGGTGAATTGTCCCCGGGTGGAGGTGCCGCCTTGGAGTCCATGCACAGCTTCCCTTCTGAAAATGACTTCGGAAACTTAGCTTGCTTCACCTGCCTTATCTACTTCAGAGTGTCTTCAACCCTAAAGCAGTCTGGTTCTACATTTTCTTGTGCGGCTCATTTGCGTTTCCAAGGCGGCCAGCATGGCGAATGTCTGTTGCCTTCACCATGAAGACAACCATCTCGGCCAAATTGGTGGCATGGTCCCCTATGCGTTCGAGGTATTTCGTAATGGATTGGATTTTTGTCGCCCTATAAATGTTTCGCGCATCCTCCATCATATATGTCAGGACTTCCCGGAAAATTTGGCCATAATAAGAATCCACAACCTGGTCTTTTTCAATCACCAACCTTGCTTGTTCCGCGTCGTGGTTGACAAAAGCATCCAGGGCGCTGCGCACCATCTCCTGCGCAGCCTGTGCCATATGCGGCAAATCCACATAGGGCTTTAGGGGAGGCACCTCGTTGAGCTCAATCACCCGTTCGCAAATGTTGACACCCAAATCCCCAATGCGCTCGAGGTCCGTCACCATTTTCATCGCTGTGGTGATGGCGCGTAAGTCTGAGGCGACGGGTTGCCGCCTTGCCAAAACCCTCAAACAAAGCTCGTCAATGTCGACTTCAAGCTTGTTCACCTCGTTGTCCATCTCAATTATTTGGCGCGCCAACTCGCTGTCTCTCTCCAGCAGGGACTTGACACCTCCCACCGTCATCTCCTCCACTTTTGCCCCCATGAGAAGCAATTGCTCGCGGATTTTGCGAAGCTCACCGTCATATTCTTGTGCTGTGTGTTTGAATGTCATTGCCCATGCGCCTTAGCCAAACCGGCCCGTAATATAGTCTTCCGTCTGCTGCTTGCCTGGTTTCGTAAAAAGAATGTCCGTGTCATTAAACTCTATCAACTCGCCCATATAAAAAAAGGCTGTGTGGTGAGAAACGCGGGCCGCTTGCTGCATGTTGTGCGTCACAATGACAATGGTGCATATTTTGCTAATGCTGTGGATGAGCTCTTCAATGCGTGAAGTCGCAATGGGGTCCAAGGCGGAGCATGGCTCGTCCATCAACAAAATTTCAGGCTCAAGCGCCAAGGCCCTCGCAATGCAAAGGCGCTGCTGCTGTCCTCCGGACAAACTCGCGCCGGAGCGGTTGAGAATGTCCTTCACCTCTCCCCACAATGCCGCTTGCGAAAGCACTTTTTCTACCAACTCATTCGGACGCGGAATTTTGACACCATTGAGTTTCAAACCCGCCAGCACATTCTCCTTAATGGACATGCTCGGAAAAGGGTTCGGCCTTTGAAAAACCATTCCCACACGGCTTCGAATTTTGACAGGGTCTACGTGATGCTCATAAATGTCGACGTTGTCCAAAAACACTTTTCCTGAAACATGTGCTTTGGGCACAACCTCATGCATGCGGTTGAGACACCGAATAAAGGTGGACTTTCCACAGCCCGACGGGCCAATAATGGCGGTTGTTTTTTTCTCTGCCACGGACAAAGACACGCCTCTAATAATTTCTGTCTTCCCAAACCATGCCCGCAGACTTTCAACCTGCATCTTCCCCAAAGCCTTCACTTCCTCTTTCGCGTTGTGCAAAACATCCTCTTTTCCCAATGGCATTTTCTCTTTGGAAATACCCCGCGACATTTCTGCGTTTCCAAGCTGAAACATTTGCTTCGCTAGCTCCTTGCGCTTGTCAGCCATTTTGCAGCCACGTTCAGAATAAGCACCAGCAACACCAAAACCAGCGCCGCTGCCCACGCCTGCTCTTCATGGGCGTGCTTTGCATAGTTATAAATTTGTACGGGCAAAGAGTTGATGGGCTTGTCCAAACTGGCTGACCAAAAGCGGTTGCTGCCTGCCGTAAACAAAAGCGGCGCCGTTTCTCCAAAAGCCCTCGCAACGGCCAGCATAACGCCTGTGGCAACGCCAGACATGCCCGCAGGCAACACCACTTTCAAAATGACACGCCACCTCGGCATCCCCAAGGCAAGGCCCGCTTCCCGAAGGGAATTCGGCACGAGTTTAATTAACTCCTCTGTGGTGCGGATGATGGTTGGCAACATCAAAATGCACAGCGCCACGCCGCCTGCAAAAGCAGAAACGCCTCCCGTGTACAGCACCACCCATGTATAGACAAAAATACCAATAATGATGGAGGGGACTCCCGACATGACGTCTGCACAAAAACGCACCCCCTGCCCAAAACGGTTGGAGCCAAATTCAGAAAGGTAGATGCCTGCCAACACCCCCACGGGGATTCCGAAAATACTCGCTATCCCCATGAGAACGAAACTTCCGAGAATGGCATTGCCAAAACCTCCTCCTCCGAGCTCTGGAAGCTCCACAAAAGAGCTCCAGCTCAGCCCTCCTATGCCCTTGGCAAAAACATAGGAAAGCACGCTGAGCAAGGGAATGACGGCAAGCAATGTCGCAATGAAGCACCCCAAACGCATGGCCCTGTCTGCGCATTTCCTCTTTGCATACGTCCCCATGTCACAAACTCCGCTGTAAATGCCCCACACGCCAAACAAGCAGCTTGGAAGCAATGTTGAGAAGCAAAGTGACGGCAAACAAGACAAGGCCCAGCTGCGTCAGCGTGGACAGGAGAAGCTCATCCGAAGCGTCCGCATACTCATTGGCGATGACGCTCGCTATGGTCGCGGCTGGGGCGAAAAGCGAAGCAGAAATTTCAGCGCGGTTTCCAATCAACATCGTCACAGCCATCGTCTCACCCAGCGCTCTTCCAAAACCCAGCACAATGGCACCCACAATGCCCGAAGTTACATTGGGAAGCACAGCCATGCGGATGGTTTCCCATCGCGTCGCTCCCAGGGCAAGCGCAGCTTCGCGATAGCCTTTGGGGACAGAGCGCATGACGTCTCTGCTTACAGAGGCAATGGTCGGCAAAACCATAATGGCAAGCACAACCCCCGCGGCAAGCATTCCAAAACCAATGGGTGCACCCTGGAAGAAAGGAAGAAAACCCAGCGTCTTGGCCAAAAATGGTTGCACGGTTTCGCGAAGCAAGGGGACCAACACAAACATGCCCCACAAGCCATAAACAATGCTTGGAATGGCCGCGAGCAACTCGACAAGCAGACTCAATGGTTTCTGAAACCAACCCGGTGCAAGCTCCGAAAGGAAAACGGCCACTCCCAAGGCAACGGGAATGGCCAGCAACAAAGCAATGACAGAAGAAACCACCGTTCCAAAAACAAAGGGGAGCGCACCAAATATTTCATGAACGGGGTTCCAATCGCTTTGGGTGAGAAAACCAAAACCAAAACGCTGAATGGACAAGGCAGAAGCCTGCGTCATTTGAACGAGCATCGCCGCCAGCAAAAAAACAACCGAGGCTGCAAACAGGGCTGTCAGCCACTTGAAAACTTTGTCTCCAACATTGTGGCCGCCCCTGCCTTTGGAAAACTTCTTCTCCTGTGGCGCTGGTTTCAATGCATGCTGGAAATGCGCTGGTTGCACGTTTTTTCTCTCTCTTTTAGTCTTCTGTCGCAAGCAACACGTGCGGGCCAAACTTCATGCCGCGAAGTTTTGCTTCTATTTTTGTGACAACTTGGCTGGGCAGTGGCGCATAGTGAAGCGCTTTGCCAATTCCTTGCCCCTCATGAAGGGCCCACCATAAAAATTGAGCCAACTCTCTTCCTTTTTCCAAGTCGGCCTGCTCTTCATAGACGAGGACATAGGTGAAGGTGGAGATGGGGTATGCCAGCTCTCCCGGCGCATCCACAATGGACACCCTCAAATCCTCCGGCATCGCTTCACGCATGCTCTCTGCGGCAGCGGTGACGCTTTCAAGCGAAGGCTCCACAAAATGCCCTTTGGAATTTTGGACAGCGGCATAAGCCAATTTTGCTTGTTTGGCATAGGCCAGCTCCACATAACCTATGCCTCCAGGTATCATCTTCAACTGCCCCGCAACACCTTCGTTGCCCTTGGCGCCCAGGCCCACGGGAAACTTCACACTCTTGCCAGCGCCTGCTTTTGCTTTCCATGCGGCGCTCATCCTCGAAAGGTATTCTGTAAACACGGCCGTCGTCCCGCTGCCATCTGTCCTGTAGACAACCGTTATGGGACGGTTTGGCAATGCAACACCCGCATTCAGCCGGGCAATGGCTGGCTCATTCCAATGCTTCACCTCTCCGAGAAAAATCCCCGCTATGAGCTCGGGAGAAAGGTTTAGCTTGGAAACACCCGGCAGGTTATAGGCAAGGACGACTGCCCCAAGCGTCGTGGGAATATGCAGGAGTTTTCCCGAAACCCTGGCAATCTCCTTCTGCGTCATTGGAGCGTCGCTCGCACCGAAGTCCACTATCCTCTCTGTTATTTGCCGAATCCCTCCTCCGGAGCCGGAGGGTTGGTAGTTGATGCGGGCGTGAGGCGCTGTCTTTTGGTATTCCAATGCCCACTTGGAATAGAGAGGATAGGGGAAGGTTGCTCCCGCGCCCTGAATTTCTATTTTCTTCTCGCTTTGTTTGGCGTGTTTGTCCGCCGTCAAGTCCGAGGGCTTGCAGCCTGTGGAAATTCCAACAGTGGCAAGCACCACCCAAGCCACTGTCCGCATTGTCTTCTTCATTGAGTGCGAAGGCTTATGGGGAGTGTGTGGCGTTTTGATGGCGAAACGGCAAAATTTTAGGCAACCGGCAGGCTAAAATAGAAGGTGGAGCCCTTTCCCGGCGTGCTTTCAACCCAAACCCACCCATGCATGGCTTCCACCAGGTGTTTGACAATGGACAGCCCCAGTCCCGTTCCGCCTATTTCGCGCGAGCGCCCGGCATCCACCCGGTAGAAACGCTCAAACAGACGAGGAAAGTGTTGGGCTTCAATGCCAAACCCTGAATCTTTCACCGCTATGCGTACAAACTCATTTGGCAACTCAACTTCAATGTGAATGGGCGTGTTTTCGGCGCCATATTTGATGGCATTGTCCACAAGGTTGGAGAGCACTTGCTCCAGCCTTCTTCTGTCTGCACGGACAAGCGGCGTGCCTTCTGGAATGAGCGTCAAAAAACGCAGCTTCCTGGCATCAGCCCGCGCTTTGAAGCTCGACAGCACCTGCGAAATGCTGTCTCTCAAGTCAACACTCTCCAGCACCAACTTAAACTCTTTGGACTCAATGTGAGAGAAGTCGAGCAAGTCCTCAACGAGTTGGTGCAGGCGCTCTGTGTGCCGCTCAATAATGCCCACAAACTCCTCCGAAAGCTCTGGCTGGACTTCCAGGGTTCTGCGCAGCGTTTCTGCCGCGGAGCGCACGGCGGCAATGGGCGTGCGCAACTCGTGAGAAACATTCGCCACAAAGTCTCTGCGCACCGTTTCAAGGCGACGCAAGTCGGTGACATCCACGAAGACAGCCAACATGCCTTGAGGTTCGCCTTTGAAGGCAGAGGCATGCACCAATAAACGCCGAGCGCCCATGTCATGGTTGAATTCAAACTCCGCAGAAACCGGCCCCATGGAAAACTTGGCCTCGTCAAGAATCCGCTTCAAGGTTGCGTTGCGAATCAGCTCAAGCTGGGACTTTCCGGTGGTGTCCACACGCAAACGAAGCAAGTGGCGCAATGCTGCGTTTGCAAAGGCCACATGCCCGTCTTTGCCCAGCAACAAAACGCCCTCTTGCATTCCTTCCAAAACCCGATTCATTAAGTCCCGCTCTGCCCTAAGTGCACCCAGTGCATTTTGGAGCTCGCTTGCAAGCTGGTTTAACACGCGGCCAAGTTCGGCAAGCTCGTCACGGCCTTCTATGTGTGTGCGCTCAGACAAGTCTCCTGAGGCCATTTTTCTTGCTGAGCCAATCAGCTGACGGACGTTTTTTGACATCCACAAAGACAAAAGCCACGTCAACAAAACGGAAACCAAAAGCGCAATGCCGGTGGCACTCAGCATGGATTTTCGCAGGTGCCACAAAGCAGACTCCACCTCAGAAAGCGGTTTTGCAAAACGAATGGCGCCTGCGACGACGCCTTCTTTTTGAAATGGAATGGCGACATAAATCATCCGCTGCTTCAAAGTGCTGCTCCAGCGTATGGCTAAGCCATGTCCCTGCGCAAAAGCCTGCTGCACTTCCAAACGGTCGGCATGGTTTTGCAGGCGCGCCATGTCGTCTGCATTCACTTCAGAGTCACTAAGAATGCTTCCGTCTTTCAGAAGAATGGTTACCCGGCCCTCTCCCCGGGTGCTCAAATCATCCGCAAGAGACTTCCACTTTGCCCGCTCCTCAAAACTTGCCTCAAAAACAGAGGCTTCTCTCTCCAAAAAGTTGAGGCGTACCAGCAAGTCATCTCGTATTTGCGCGGTTAAATCTGCATCCAATGCCTGGGAAAGGTAGGTGTCTGCGACGAGGAAGGAAACAAGCAGGAGGCCAACCATGAGGAGAAACAACTTGGAGCGTATGCCCAATTTCATGAAGCACCTTCTTTGGGTGAGGCTGCGAAGCGGTAGCCCACGCCGCGAAGGGTTTCTATGTATTCCCCGGCTGGGCCCATTTTTTCGCGCAGCCGCTTCACATGCGTGTCCACTGTCCTCGTCGTAATGTCCGCCTCTATTCCCCAAACATGGTCCAAAAGAGAGGTGCGGCTTTGGACGCGGTTTCTGCGCTCATACAGCGTTGTCAGCAGCCGAAATTCAATGGCTGTCAACTCCACCTCCTTCTCGTCTATAAAAACTCTGTGCGCCTCCCGCTCTATACGCAGCCTCCCAAAACGAATGGGAAGTTGTGCAACATTTTCTCCCCGGGCCCTTCGCAAAATGGCGTCAATGCGCAAAAGCAACTCCCGAATGCTGAAGGGCTTGGTTAAATAGTCGTCCGCCCCCAACTCGAAGCCGAGAATTCTGTCAATTTCCTCCCCTTTCGCCGTTAATATGAGAATGGGAATGGCCTGCGTTGCAGCGTCTTTCTTGAGAAGTTTGCAGACTTCTGTGCCCGCCATGTCGGGCAACATCAAATCCAACACAATCAGCTCCGGCATGCGCTCTTTCGCAAGCTGCACCCCCTGACGGCCGCGCAGAGACGACGAAACCTCATGCCCAGCCTGGCGCAAGTTGAATTCAAGAATTTTTTGTAAGTCTGCTTCGTCTTCTATGAGCAATAGGTGAGCCATTTTTTGTTTCTGCTAGCGCTTGACTGTGACGTTTGGGTGACAAACACTTCTGTCTTTTCCTCTGCTTCCTATCATCCTTCTCTTCCTTTGCCGCTTCTTTGCTTCCTGGAGGCCACAGACAACCACATGCCTTGGCTCCAACAAACGCCGGTTGTGACAAAAGCTTTCAACTCCCCGTTCAGCTGTGTTTAGAAGTCTATGTCCTAATATTTTGAGGAGTCACCATGAGCATCAACATTGGAATTGAAGCCGACAAACGAAAAGAAATTGCCGACGGTCTCTCCAGAGTGCTGGCGGATTCATATACGCTTTATTTAAAAACGCATAACTACCACTGGAATGTGACGGGCCCCATGTTTCAAACGCTGCACCTCATGTTTGAAACGCACTATAACGAGCTTGCACTTGCGGTGGATGTTATTGCCGAGCGCATTCGCTCCCTCGGTTTCATGGCTCCGGGGACTTTTAAGCAATTCATGGAGCTTTCCGTCATTCAAGAAGAAAGCAAAGTTCCCAACGCACAGGAGATGATTCGAAACCTGGTGGAGGCTCACGAAGCCGTTGTACGCACAGCGCGCCAGGCATTTAAGGCTTCAGAGAGTGTCAGCGACCAGGCCACCTGTGACTTGCTGACGCAGCGCATGCAGTTTCACGAAAAAACCGCGTGGATGTTGCGCAGTCTGTTGGAATAGTTTTTTCTCGTTTGTTTGTTCAAATGCCGGCTTGGGTTTGTGAGGCTGGCATTTTTGTTTGGCCTAAATTTGCCGAGCTTAGGAGCCTTCTTCTAAAGCTGGGAATTCCAATCCCTCTATCTCTTGCATGGATTTGCCGGCGATGCCTTGCAAGTCGCCGTACATGCCCAGGGTGGCTTCAACAACCTTGTTAATTTGTGTCTCGCGCTTGGCCCATTGCTTCAGCATGGCTTTGCGCTCCTTGTCCAAATCTTCCTGCATCAAAGAAAATGCCTCGACAATGGCTTCTATGCGCTGACGAAAACAAGCGCCCGTGAGGTATTGGTAGACCATTTCTGTCTTTGTCTGCTGACCCACAGCCGCTTGCTGGGCTGTGCCGACTTGAAGCAATGCGTGGCGCAGACTGGTTGCCAAAGGAAGTGCCACTCGGGGGTTTGAAATCCATATGCCGTCGACAAAGTCAAAAACGTCCACACCCTTCGGGAGGACTTGGCTTATCAGCACCGCCACTTCTGCTTTGGCTGTGCGCTGGTCTTCGCGCAGTTTTGAAAGCCAGGCCTCGTGCCAATTTTTTGTGCGTTTGGCCTCCCAAAGAATGGTGCCGCAAGCTTGGCCATTTTGACTAAAAACGCGCTGCAACAGGTCTCCGCCAAATTCACCCTTGGGGACAGGTTGAATGGTGTCCAGGGGAAATGCTTCCTTCAGCAACTTCTCCAACTCCAACTCCTGGACTTCACCTTGCAACTGTTGCGAGCCTTGTTCCGCCTTCTGCTTTAACTCCTCTATCTTCTTCTGCATCGAAGCAATCAGCTGCTCCCTCTCCATCGCCTTCAACTTGAAACTTTCCTCTGTCTCCTTCTGCGCCAGAGAGCGCACCTTCTCCAACTCGGTTGCAATGCGTTTTTCGACGGTAAGCTCAACCTCTCTTCTGGCATCGTCGAGCTCTCTTTGCTTCTTCATGAATTCTGCCTGCGTTTTTTGTGCCTCCGTCAGTTTTTCATTCTGCGCCTTAAGTGTCGCCCGCAACTCTTCCAGCTCTTGTGTTTTCTTTTCAAACTCTGCAGACAAACCGAGTTTTGCTTTCTTAAACTCTTCCGCCGTCAAACGCGCACGTTCTTCATTCAGACGCAAAAGCACTTGTTCCTCTATGTTGTGCCTGGCTTTCGCTATTTGTTTTTCTTTTTCGAGAATGCCTTGTTCTCGCAGCAACATTTCTTCTTCCTGCTGGGCAAGCTTTTTCTCAAATTGCTGGCGCGTGGCAGCCACCAGCGGAGCAGCCAGAGACTCCGTTAAGCGAATTTCTGTCTTGCAATTTGGACAACGCAGCGTGGGTTCGGTCATGTCGAAAACTTCAATTAATACATGAAAATATGGTCGATTTGTCGAAACTGCCCTTGGGGGGTGTCAAAAAAATCAGCACGGCGTTTGAATATATTTTCTCTCTCTCCGTCTATATGCTTTTCCCTTTAAAGCATGGGCGGGCAGAATTTAAGGACTTTTTGAAAATACAACCACTTCCTTCTGAAGAAACAAATGGGGTTTTTCTGTATAAACAACCTGGCTCCCAACATCCAAACCCAAAACGCCGCACCCAAAACCGAAACAACCATGTCTAAAAGATACTTCGTTGTTTTCTTCTTATGTCTGACGGCAGCACGCGCAGAAAACAAAGAAGCTGACTTCGCTTTTCGCAACACCCCAGACAAAACCGAGGCCGAGGAAATTTCTCTAGACGAAATGCTCGCTTATGCAGAGCAACATTCCCCTGCGCTTCTTATGGCCCAAAGCATGCGTTTGCGCGCAGAGGCCACCTCTGTTGCCGCTTCTGCCCTCCTGCCATCCAATCCGGAGCTGCTGGTGGCTGTGGGGCCTCTTTTCGGACGCCCTGGTACAGGGCTTGGCGTCAATGCTTCACTCATGCAACAAGTGCACATTGCCGGTGAGCGCGGGTTGCAAATGTCCACAGCAAACCAAAGCCTCAAACTTGCAGACGCAGAAATTCAACAGGCACGTTGGGAAGTCCATTGTGACATTCGAGAAGCGTTTTACAGGGCGTTGCTTGCGCAGGAGCGCCTGAAGCTTGCGCGACATATTTTGAATTTCCATTCAGAAGTGCTGCGTGTTGTGGAGCGACAAATTTCCATTGGAGAAACCCCCCCCCTCTCCCTCAGAATTGCCCAGGCCGAAGTCGCACAGGCCAAACAAATGCTTGTCGCCTCGCAACAGGCGTTTTTGTCTGCCCGCATTCAGCTTGCGCAATTGTCTGGCTGGCCAGCCCAAACACCTCCCTCACCTGCAGGCCACCTGGCTTCTCCCATTGCACTGCCCACACAAGAGCAACTCGTCGAAATGGCCCACCAAAACCTCCCTCTTTTGCAAGTGACGCTTGCCAAACTCCAGGAGGCCGAAGCCCGCCTCACTCTCTCAAACCGAAATGCCTGGCCAAAACCCTCGGTGGGGCTTCAATACCAATATGAAGGCCGCCAACCCAACACTCCAAGCACCAGCATGCTGTTGGGCGCCATCTCCTTCCCCATCCCCAGTTTTCAGACAAACCAAGGAGAAAAAGCGCGCTCCCAAGCAGAGGCCGCCATCAGCAAAAGGGAGCTTCATGCAAACTACAAACTGCTCTATGGAAAAATTGCGCAGCTGAGAAGCGAAGCGCTTGCTTCCGAAGAGCGTACCCGCGCATATGGCATCGACATTCTTCCACGCTTTGAAGAAAACCTGCATTTGCTGCGCAGAGCGTTTGAGCTCGGAGAAATCGACATTCTCTCACTTTCTGCAGGCGTTAAACGTTTTCTCGAAATTCGAAATGACGCACTCAACGCTCAACAGGACTATTTCGTCGCCCTCATCAACCTCGAGCGAAATGTCGGTGTCGGCATTTCTCACAAAGACACACTTAAGCCATGAAACACCTTCTTCTTCTTTGCTCAGCTTCCTTTGTTTTGTTCGGCGCTTGCAAGCAAAACGCCCCTCCCACCCCCAGTTCTCCTCATGAGGATGCTAAAACTCAGCTTCGAGAAATTCATTTGCTCCCGGATGTGGCTGAGCGGGTTGGAATCCTCGTCGGTACCCCGGAGTTGCGCCCATTGAGGGGAGGAATGGCCATTCCTGCGGAAACACAACTGCGCCCCAACAGCACCGCACACGTCTGGCCTCTGGTTTCAGGACGCCTCACCAAAGTCGCCGTTTCTATAGGGGATCATGTTCGACAAGGACAGCTCCTTGGAATCGTCGCTTCAACAGACGTGTCTGCCGCGCGCTCCCGCCTCAACCAGTTGCGCGCCCGACTGTCTGCGGCTGAAGCGGCTTTGCGGCGTCAACAACAACTCTCCGCAGAAGGCATTGGCGCTCAACGCTCCCTCATTGAAGCTCAAACACTGGTTGAGGAGCTTAAGGCAGAAGCCGACGGCTTGCGCAGTCAATTGTCTGTCTTCGGCTCCGGAAGTGGTGGAGAGCTTTCGTTAATTGCTCCCATAGACGGCATTATTACCAGCATCCACGCCACCGTCGGAGAAATTGCATCGCCGGAGCAAACTGTCTTCACCGTTACCAATCAAAGCCAAATATGGATTCGCGGAAATGTTCCTGAGCTTGAAATCAACCGTGTCATTTTGAATTCCGAAGCCCTCGTCCGGTTTCATGCTTTCCCTGAAGCGGCTTTCAAAGGCGTCATTCACTATGTTGAGCCCTCGCTGGACTCCAAAACACGCTCTTTGCCCATTTGGATTTCACTTGAAAACCCGGAGCCGAGACTTCGAAGTGGCCTCTTTGGAAACATAGAGCTTCTGGGCAGCAAATCCGATGAGCTTGTCTTGTCTGTGCCCACGGAAGCCATTGCAAACATGGATGGGCAGCCCATCGTTTTTGTATATGAAAAAAGCTCCAACCTCTTCAAACCACAACCTGTCACGCTGGGCAGAAGAGCAGGCAACTTTTTTGAGGTGCGCTCAGGCCTTCAGGAAGGCACCCCCATCGCCTTCAGTGGAACTTTCACTTTGAAAAGCATCCTCAAATACAAAGAGCTGATGGAAGCCATCCAAGACTGAAAGCGCTCTCATGAAAAAACTCGTCGAAACCTGCCTCAGATGGCGCCTCCTCGTTTTGGCATTCGTCCTTCTCATCGCTTTTGTCGGGGTGCGCAGCGCATTGGAGCTTCCCATTGACGCCGTTCCCGACATTACCAACGTCCAAGTCCAGGTGCTCACCCAGGCCACTTCCCTCGGGCCTGTGGATGTTGAGCGCAGCATTACCTTCCCCATTGAATCCTCCATGAGTGGACTTCCCGGCGTTACCAATATCCGCAGCATTTCTCGCTTCGGTTTGTCTGCGATTACGGTTGTTTTTGAAGAGGGGACAGAGCTTCTTCGGGCCAGACAATTGATTTCTGAGCGCCTCATTCAAGTGAGAGACATGTTGCCTCCAGGCATTTCTCCAGAATTGGGGCCGCTCAGCAGCGGGCTTGGAGAAATATTTCAATTTGAAGTCCGCAGCCACAAAAGTTGCAAAGCAAAAGAAACGCATGAAAGCCCCCAGGAAACACCATGCCACACACCCATGGAATTGCGCTCCTTGTTGGATTGGTTCATCGCTTTTCAATTGCGCTCTGTCCCTGGCGTGGTCGAAGTCAACTCTTTTGGAGGAGAACTCAAAACCTATGAAGTGGAAGTCCTGCCTGATCGCTTGAGGGCTTTGAACGTTTCTCTGAATAACCTCTTTGAGGCTCTGGAAAAAAACAATGCAACGGCGGGTGGTGGGTATTTGATTCGTGCCGGAGAGCAACTTCTGGTCCGCGGCGAGGGCCGCATTCAGCATTTGGATGAAATAGGCGACGTTTTAATTGAGACACGAGGCGACGGTGTGCCTGTGCGCGTGAGAGATGTGGCACGTGTCCAGACAGCCCCTCTTATTCGCCATGGCGCTGTTACTCGAGATGGCAGAGGAGAAGCTGTCACAGGCATTGTGATGATGTTGGTTGGGGCTAACGGCAGAAAAGTTGTCGAAGACGTCAAAGCCAAAGTGGCGGAAATAACGCCTTCGCTTCCCGAGGGTGTTTATATCGACACTTTTTACGATCGCGCGGAGCTTGTCGACAGAACCATCAAAACCGTTGCAGAAAACCTGGCCCTCGGCGCCTTGTTTGTCATTGCTGTCCTCTTGTTTCTCTTAGGCAGTGTGCGCGGAGGCCTCATTGTCGCAGCCGCCATCCCCTTCTCCATGCTTGTCGCCATCACCGCCATGCATATGCTTGGGTTGAGTGGCAACCTCATGAGTCTGGGTGCCATCGACTTTGGAATTGTCGTTGATGGAACCATTATTGTTGTCGAAAACGCTGTCGTCCACCTCGCCGCCGCCGTTCGAGGCCAAAAACGGCCCATGACTTATAAAGAAGCTTCTCAGGTGGTTTTAAGTTCCACTTTGGATGTGCAAAAGGCAGCCATTTTCGGAGGTGCCATCATCATCCTCGTCTATGTCCCCATCCTCACGCTGGAGGGCATTGAAGGAAAAATGTTCAAACCCATGGCACTCGTCGTCATTTTCGCCCTCATTGGCGCATTTGTCGCGGCGTTGACATTTGTCCCCGTGCTTGTCGCAACTTTTCTCCGGAAGAATATCCAGGAAAAGGAGCCCTCCCTTATCAGAACGCTTCACCAATTCTATCAGCGCCTGCTCGCTTCGTTGATGCAGCGCCCCAAAAAAGTCATGCTGGTTTGTCTGCTTTTTCTGATGGCAACCGGTGTCGTCGCCTCTCGCATGGGTGCAGAGTTTATTCCCCAGCTGGACGAAGGTGCCCTCGCTGTTCAAATCTCCCGCCTCCCCAGCGTCTCCATCGAAGAAAGCCTCCTGGGCTCCACACGTTTTGAAAAGGTGCTTCTGGAATTTCCGGAAGTCACCACCGTTGTTTCCAAAACAGGCCGCCCTGAAATTGCCACGGACCCCATGGGCGTTGAATTGTCGGATGTTATTGTTATGCTCAAACCTCGCTCGGAATGGGAAACGGCCAAAACCAAAGAGGCGCTTATTCAAAAAATGTCTGCGCGCTTGTCTGAAACACTCCCGGGCCTTGGGTTTTCATTTTCTCAACCCATTCAGCTTCGGATGGCAGAGCTCATCAACAACTCCCGCTCGGATGTGGCGGTCACCCTCTTTGGAGATGACCTGGCCACACTCGAAAGGCTCAGCCTTCAAGTGCAAAACGTCATTCGTGGCCTGCCTGGAGCGACGGATGTCCGAGGAGAGCAATTGACAGGTTTGTCCACGCTTGAAGTGACGGTGGACCGCGCAGCCGCTTCTCGTTATGGCGTGTCTGTACGTGACGCGCTGGATGCCATTGAAGCCCTGGGAGGCAGAAAAGTCGGCGAGGTTTATGAGGGTGAGCGACGCTTCACTCTTCAAGTCCGTGTCCCTTATTTCCTCAGGAATGACTTTGACCAAATTCGCTCGCTTCCTGTCAGCGGAAGCAATGGCCCACTCGTCCCTTTGGCCCAAATTGCCAACATCGAAATTGTGGACTCACCTGCCAGCATCAGCCGAGAGCAAATTCGCCGGAGGACCAATGTCGAAGTCAATGTGCGTGGAATGGATTTGGCCTCTTTTGTGGCCAACGCTCAGGAAGCCGTGGACAGCCAAATAAAACTTCCCGCGGGGTATACCATGCGCTGGGGGGGGCAATTTGAAAACCTCCGTGAGGCTTATGGGCGCCTGGTGGTTGCTGTGCCTTTCGCGCTCGGCCTTATTTTTGTGCTGCTCTATATGGCTTTTGGCTCTCTCAAATCTGCCGCACTCATTTATTTGAATGTGCCTTTCGCAGCTGTCGGCGGCGTGTTTTTGCTTGCCATGCGGCAAATGCATTTCTCCATCAGCGCAGCCATTGGCTTCATTGCGCTCTTCGGCATTTCTGTCCTGAATGGCGTTGTGCTTATCACCACCGTCAACAAACTGAAACGTGCGGGGAAAACACCTTTTGAAGCTGCCTTTGAAGGCGCCAACTCCCGCCTTCGCCCTGTGGTTATGACAGCCAGCGTCGCGGCTTTGGGGTTTATTCCCATGGCGCTTTCAACCAATTCCGGCGCTGAAGTCCAACGGCCACTGGCAACCGTTGTCATTGGTGGGCTTGTTAGCGCCACCTTCCTCACCTTGTTTGTGCTGCCGACGCTTTATGCTTTTATTTACCGAAGCAGAGAAGAAAAGCCTTCGCCCATAACAGCTCCTGAATGAGGACAAAAAGACCATTCAGGACATGAGACGCCATATGGCAATGGCATGCATTGAGGCGGCTATGACGGTGAGGGAGTGGAAAACTTCGTGGTAGCCAAACCAACGCGGGCTCAGGCGGGGGCGCTTGCTTGCATAGGCGATGGCTCCGAGGCTGTAGGCGATGCCGCCTGCCAGCACCAGCCACCAATTCCCCTCCCCCAAACCCTCCTTCAACTCTGAGAGGTAGGGGACGATGCTCCACCCTGCCAGGAGGGCCAAAATGGCAGCAACGGCTTTGGGCGCTTTAATCCAAAACATCGACTGCAAAATGCCAAGGCATGCCCCGCCCCACGCTATACAGAGGACGCGGGTGCTTAAGCTTTCTGGCAATGCCAACAGCGCTACGGGAGTGTAGGTGCCGGCAATGAGTATGAAAATGGAGGCATGGTCTGCACGCCTCATCCACTGGCGCGCTTTGGGTTTCCAATTTATGCGGTGATAGACGGCACTCACCAAAAACATCGCTGTGAGGCTTGCGGCGAATATGCCTGCGCCCCACGCTGCTTTTGCCATGGGCGCGCAAAACACAAAAACAATGCCTGTGGCCAAGGCCCCCAAAGAAGCCCACTGGTGAATGACGCCGCGAATTTTTGGCTTCTCTGCCGACAAGGGGGTTGGACTTTCTGCAGACAATAGAGTGGACATGGGGCTTAAGCTTCTAATGCATGTTTTCGCCACAAGCAAAGCCCGAAAACACCTTCCAAAGCTGCAGCAGCACTTCCGCGTCCAAAGCAGCATAGACAATTTGGCTTTGAGACAAGGGCCGCCTTTGCCAATTGCTGGTCTGCTCCGTCTTGTCCAAGGGCTTTCCAAGCTCTCTCTTGCAAACGACGCTGAGGCTGTGTCCTCCGGGAATGTTTCTGCCTCGCAACCTGCGCGACAAAAGCAAGGTGTCCACAACACTCGCCAGGGACATGCCACACGCAGCCAAAACGCGCGTTTCAAACGGCGCGTTGTGGATGAGCTTCTTTGTCTTGCAGCTGTTTAAAAACGCCGCCAAAGGCGCAAGCGAAGGAAGCGCCAATGCATCCACCAGGTAGGTGGCTGTTGGTGTCGCCAGCTGCATCAAACACATTCTTTGTGTGGTGAGTGTGGTTTCCACATCCAAGCCTACAAAAGCCTCATGGCAAAGTTTCAAACACACAGCCTCCAAAGCGGCCGCCTCCTCTATCCAAAACAATGGGCGCCGCGGCTCTCTTTGCAAATATTCCACAGGAGGGTGGGGCAGAAGGCTCTTCAAAAACAACCTCGCTCAAAAAGCAGGTGGGCGCTGCTTCAAAGGGACATGGTTGCAGAAAGGCTCCTCGGCCATGTAGTTTCCGGACATGGACAAGGCACGTGCACGGCAGCCTCCGCATACGTTGACGTATTCGCAGGAGCCGCAACGTCCTTCAAGGCGGCTAAAGTCGCGCATGTCTTTGAAAACCTCTCCCCCCTCCCAAATCTCCTGGAAACTTTGCTTGAAAATGTTGCCTGCTGAAACCGGAAAATAACTGCATGGAAATACCTCTCCATCCACTCCTATAAAACAAATCAGCTGGCCGGCCAGGCAACCTTTGGAGCCACCCGTCGAAAAAGCCAGGGAGCGTCGCTTGGGTTTTTCTCCGGACGCCTTCGCCTGCTGCAACACCACACGGTAGTAGTGGGGGGCGCAGGTGGGGCGTACAAGCAACTCGTCCTCCTGTTTTTCCATCTTCGCGTGCCAATCCAAAATGGCGTCATAGTCCGCTTGAGAAATCAGCTCCGAAAGCATTTCTTCGCCGCGGCCTGTGGGTACCACCATAAACATGTACCACGCCTTCGCCCCCATCTCCTTTGCCAAAACATAGGTTTTGGAAATCTCCTCCTGGTTTCGTTTCGTAAACGAGGAATTAATGAGAAATGAAATGCCATGCCTTCGAAACAAACGCGCAGCATTTAAGGTGCCCGCAAAAGCCCCTCTCTGGGCGCGAAAATTGTCGTGCGTCTCCGCAGTGGCCCCATCCAAACTCAAGGACACCATGCGAATTCCACTGGCCAACATGCGCTCGCATACCGCCTCCGTTACCAAAGTGCCGTTGGTGGCCATGCAGACACGCAAACCTTTTTGCGTGCCATAAGCGGCAATTTCAAAAATGTCCTCGCGAAGCAAAGGCTCTCCGCCCGAAAGCACCAGCACGGGGCTTGCGAAGGCACATATGTTGTCAATGGTTTTAAACGCCGTCTGCGTGTCAAAGTCTGCGTGGCCGCATGCCTCCATTTCGGACGAAGAGCGGCAGTGCACACAACGTAAATTGCACCTTCGCGTTGTTTCCCATGCGAGCCATTTGGGGTGAAATTCCATGAAGTCTCCAAGCGCTTTTTAAAACATAACCTGGCACAAACCACCTGGGTTGTGTGTCATCGCCACGTCATGAAGGTGGACTTCTCCTGCTTTCTCTCCTTCTCCTTCACCTGCCCCTCCTTCTTTCTTTTTTTTCCTCTTCTCCCTCTTTTCCCTCTTCTTCTCACTCTTGCTTCCTCTTCCTCCCCCCTCTCTTTCTCAAAAAACACCTCTCCATTTCGCTGCTGAAAACAGGCTTTTTCGTTGCGTTTTGGACTCTCTGTTTTCTGTAGGGAAGAGCAGTAGCGTGGTGAGGCGAAGGGGGGGGTGATTCGGCACCCGCTCGTACAACCATTGGAAATTTGGGCGAAATTTCGAAGGTTGCCGAGCAAGAAACCGTGCGCGCACCCTGCGCGGAAGTTAGAAAACTTCCAAGGCTCCGAAGCCCAAGGTGCAGGAGTGCTCAACCAAAGGAGTGTTCAAACAGCATGCAAAGAAGAATTTCCTCTCAAGAAAAAGAAGCTATGGCGTCGAAGCTCGACATTTCACCTCCACCTTTAACCGTATGGCTTACCCTGCTGGCAGCTGGTTTTCTGGCTTGCAATGCAGGAGGCGTCCAATTGGAAAGCTGCGTGCTGGACGAAGATGCCGCATGCCCGCAAGGGAAAGTTTGCCAGGCCACAACGACGACACCAGCTGGGCAAGGCGTCTGCGTGCCCGAGGAAAACATTTCAGCCGCATTTTGCACACCCGAAGAAGAAAAAAAATGCTCCTCGGGACAAACTTGCTGGTTCACAAAAGAAGGGCGCGCGGAGTGCGTGCCGGACAACAGTTGTACGCCAGACAGCAGCGTCTGGGAATGTCCTTCAGGGTGGGTGTGCCAGGACACAGCACATATGCCGCCGGGGTTGGGGACATGTGTGGCGGAAGGCGGGCCTTCTGTCGTTTGTACACCGGGCGTGCAAGGAGCTTGCCCCTCGGGGCAAACCTGCTGGCCCACAGAAGATGGGAAAGGTAAATGTCTGCCCAGCGACAGGTGCGCCTTAAACGGTGAAGTGCAGTGCGAGTGGGGAGAGGAATGTTGGGACACAATGAATACGCCGGAGGGACAAGGCAGCTGCGTGCCCAGCAACAGCTGCACGCTGAACGACGACAGCTGGCCGTGCATGGACATGGATGAGGTTTGCAAGCCCATGACGGGTATGCCACCCGAGTTGGGAATATGCGTGCTTGAATTTTGTATGCCGGGCACAGAGGACTGCGATGGGTTGGTGTGCTGGGCTCCAGGAGATGCCACACACGGCAAATGCGTGCCGGAAGACAGTTGTACACCGGACAGCGCGGAGTGGGAGTGCGCGGATGAAAACGAAATTTGCTGGGACACACATGTATTTCCCGGGTTGGGGACATGCGTGCCGAAAGACAGTTGTACGCCAGACAGCGCGGATTGGGAGTGCGAGGATGAAAACGAAATTTGCTGGGACACAACCCATACACCCACTGGCATGGGGACGTGCGTGCCGAAAGACAGCTGCACACTCTTTGGCGAAGACTTAAAATGCGAAGGTGAATGCCAGCCCATAGAAGGCAGGCCCTCTGAGCTGGGAACCTGTGTGGCCCAAGGAAACTGTATTCTGGACAAACTCAACGCGTGCAAAGAGGACGAGGTATGCCGGGACACGGAGGATACGCCCAAAGGGCAAGGGACATGTTTCCCCGTAGGCAGCTGCCGCTTGGGAGCGGATGACTGCAACAGTGCCCAAGTATGCCTTTACTTGAATGGTGGTGCACTCGGTGCATGCTACGCCGAAGGGTACTGCAATTTGTTGGACGATACTTGTGGCGGAACGCATACCTGCCTCAACTCCTCCTCCACCTCCTCCACCACAAACCTCGGCACCTGCGTTGCCAATGAGTGCACTGAACAAGGCAACGAGTGTCCAGATGCGTGGGGCTGCCGCGACGACGCCGGTAGCTGGGCCTGCGTTCCCAATGAATGCAGCGCGGAGGGTGCTGACAGCGAGTGTCCGGGAGATTGGAAGTGTAAGGAGCTTGGCAGCGGTACGGTGTGCGTTTTTGAGACCTGCGTGGAAGGCGAGGTGGGCAAAGAAGCTGGTTGCTCCGCAGGGGATGTTTGCTTCCCCACTGAGGACGGTAAAGGCGAGTGTCTGCCTGAAGGCAGCTGTCGCTTGGGAGCGGATGACTGCAACAGTGCTCAAGTATGCCTTTACTTGAATGGTGATGCACTCGGCACATGCTACGCCGAAGGGTACTGCAATTTGAATGACGACGCTTGCGGTAAAACGCATACCTGCCTCAACTCCTCCGCCACCTCCTCAACGGAAAACCTCGGCATTTGCGTTGCCAATGAGTGCACCGCACAAGGCAACGAGTGTCCCGATGCGTGGAGCTGCCGCGACGACGCCGGCAGCTGGGCCTGCGTTCCCAATGAGTGCAGCGCGGCGGGTGTTGACAGCGAGTGTCCGGGAGATTGGAAGTGTAAGGAGCTTGGCAGCGGTACGGTGTGCGTTTTTGAAACCTGCGTGGAAGGCGAGGTGGGCAAAGAAGCTGGTTGCTCCGCAGGGGATGTTTGCTTCCCCACTGAGGACGGTAAAGGCGAGTGTCTGCCTGAAGGCAGCTGTCGCTTGGGAGCGGATGACTGCATTACCAGCACTGACGTGTGCCTTTACTTAACCGGTGACGAACTCGGCACATGCTACGCCGAAGGGTACTGCAATTTGAATGACGACGCTTGCGGTAAAACGCATACCTGCCTCAACTCCTCCGCCACCTCCTCTACGGAAAACCTCGGCATTTGCGTTGCCAATGAGTGCACCGCACAAGGCAACGAGTGTCCCGATGCGTGGAGCTGCCGCGACGACGCCGGCAGTTGGGCCTGCGTTCCCAACGAGTGCAGCGCGGCGGGTGTTGACAGCGAGTGTCCGGGAGATTGGAAGTGTAAGGAGCTCGGAAGCGGCACTGTGTGCGTTTTTGAAACCTGCGTGGAAGGCGAAAGGGGTGGAGACGCAAACTGCGACAAAACCCAAGTCTGCTTGCCCACCGCCGACGGCAAAGGCGAGTGTTTGGAAGAAGGCCTCTGCCGCCTGGGCAGCAACGCTGACTGCGCCTTTGGCACCTGCGAGGACTCCGTGTATACGGACTACGGCATTGGCACTTGCGTACCCGAAACCTGCAGCACAAGCGGAGTGGACGCGTGCCCCGAAAACTGGACATGCAAAGACGACAGCGGTGCATGGGCCTGCGTCCCCAACAGATGCGAAACACTGGGCAGCAACAACGAATGTCCCGAGGACTGGACATGCAAAACCCTGCCCAACAACAGCACTGTCTGTGTCCTTGAAACCTGCACAGTGGGAGTCGAGGGGCAAAAAGCCGGCTGTGAGGAGGAACAGAAATGCGTTGCCACCGACGACGGCAAAGGCCTATGCCTTGCCCTCGAAAGCTGCCGCTCCGGCGTTAGCACCAGCGACTGCAACAGCGGCGACATATGCCTCATGCTGGACGACAAGGCTGAATTCGGCACTTGTTATTCCGAAGGCCATTGCAACCTGCTGAATGGAGATGACTGCAACAAGGGCGAAATCTGCCAAAACTCCTCCTTCACCCCTGAGGAAAACTTGGGTACCTGCGTCCCCTACAGCTGTAACACCACCAACGAGCTCTGCCCCGCCGGATGGACGTGCAGTGATGAGGGTGCCTACCCCATCTGCATCCCCAATGCATGCGAAACACCGGGCAACAACGACGAGTGCCCGGGAGACTGGACATGCAAAACCCTGCCCAATGACAGCACCGTCTGTGTCCTTGAAATTTGCACAGTGGGAGTCGAAGGGCCAAAAGCCGGCTGTGAGGAGGAACAAAAATGCGTTGCCACCGACGACGGCAAAGGCCTGTGCCTTGCCCTCGAAAGCTGCCGCTCCGACGTGAGCACCAGCGACTGCAACAGCGGCGACATATGCCTCATGCTGGACGACAAGGCTGAATTCGGCACTTGTTATTCCGAAGGCCATTGCAACCTGCTGAATGGGAATGAATGCAACAAGGGTGAAATTTGCCAGGACTCCTCCCTCACCCCCGAGACAAACCTCGGCACCTGCGTCCCCTACAGCTGTGACACGGTTAACGAGCCCTGCCCCAGCGGATGGACGTGCCGTGACGACGACAGCTACCCCGTCTGCGTCCCCAATGAGTGCACAACACTGGGCAACAACGACGAGTGCCCGGGAGACTGGACATGTAAAACCCTGCCCAATGACAGCACCGTCTGTGTCCTTGAAATTTGCACAGTGGGAGTCGAGGGGCCAAAAGCCGGCTGTGAGGAGGGACAAAGGTGTGTCGCCACCGACGACGGCAAAGGCCTGTGCCTTGCCCTTGAAAGCTGCCGCTTTGACGCTGTCACCAGCGACTGCGGCAAAGGCGATGTATGCCTCCACCTGGACGGCAAGGCCGAGTTCGGCACCTGCTATTCCGAAGGCCACTGCAACCTGTTGGACGGAGATAGTTGCAAGAAGGGTGAAGTCTGCCAGGACTCCTCCCTCACCCCCGAGACAAACCTCGGCACCTGCATTCCCGGCTCCTGCGACTTCGAAACCCTCAACAACGAATGCCCCACCGGGTGGACGTGCTTAAAAAACCCGGCACAGGAGGAGCAAGGCCTCTGCCTGCCTTCCGGCAGCTGCACAGAGGACGTTGACTGTGAGGGCGGCTACACCTGCGAGGGCGCGGAAGATACCGGCATCGGCGCCTGTGTTGCTCTGCCTTCGGTGGTGCAAGAGTGGTGGATTACGCAAATAAAAGACGACAAGGCAACACCCTTGTTGGACACCGGAGAAACCACAGAAAACCCGGATGCAACCTGGATAGGTTCAGGTCCGGCAGAAGTGGGGATTTTCAGCTCAGAATCCGGAACGGTTTATGCGTGGACACTTTATGAAGACGCTACCTGTCAGCTCTATAAGCAGCCCTTTCCAGGGATACCATTCTATACGGTGCATTGTGACTTTCCTGCGGGGTTTGCCGGCCCGGGCCCAACGGTGGAAGTGTGGATGAAGTTTGGAGCGGAACCGGCAAAAGCCAAAACCTACAGGGTGGACCCGGAGATACCTGAGACGCTGCAGGTGTCCTATACGCTGACAGGTGACGGCGTTGACAACAAAGGCATGCCCAACGGCACCATCCGCTTATGCGTCGAAGCACAAAGTGACGTGTTGGAGGAAGGTGCACCCGTAGGCGAGGTATGGCTTGAAGACATTGAGGCAAGTCTTGAAGGCAGCGCCCTAACCTTGGACTTGAAGTGGACAGCAGAGGAGGCAGAAGAGGACCCCCCCGTGCTGCGCCAATGCTATAACACCCAACTTCCGCCAGACATCGACGTCGAAGACACCTTGCTTGTCAATTTCAACGCACTGGCAGCGGACAAGGCACGCAACATTTCCAGCCAAAATGGAGCGCTGCAGCTGGAGTTTACACGCCTCAATACAGAGCTGAACATTGGGGCCGTGACAGGCTTTGCCCAAACCACCGACTTGCCGCTGGCCTGGACAAACGGCCATGTGGTAATTGGGACAAATACCAGCTCCGGCGAGGGTTATGTCTACCTCTATAACCCCGACACGGGCGTTCTCTCCGCGTCTGAAAACGTGGGCACCGTCACCGGGTTTTCCGCTTTGGGCGACAGCGGGCGCGTGGCTATCAGCACTTTGCAGCGCATTTCCATGGTGGGGTTGGATGGCAAAATTGTGGACACAAGCGGCAACACGGACTGTCTTCCCAACAGCGTCAATTCAGGTTTTCACTATGGTCTCACTTTAATGTCCGCGGGCAACAGCGACGGCACCGGCCCCTGGCGTTTTGCGGCACAGTCCAAGGGACCCGCCACTTCGGACAACCGACTGGTGAGTTATGCCCCCTATGAGAGTGACGGGAGTTCCAACCCTTGCGTGTCAAGCAATGCGTGGCCAAACAGAGCGCCGTTCTCTTCGCTGGCGGGACGCTCAGCCACAGAATTCATTGGCGCCGCAAGACAACTCGGTGTGCACCCACAGCCTCATGTTGGCTATATATGGACATGGACCGGTTCAGCCTGGACAGGCCCTATCCCGCAAAAAAACTATAACTTAGACTCCTTGGGTGTAAAAGGCATTGTACCGGAAGAGAAGTATTTGTGGGAAACACATCAAGACACTGTCGATGTTTCACGTACCTCCCGCATGCCAGACTCAGAAACCGGCACACTCATCATGCAGGTTTCGGTTGTTACAAGCAGTGTGCCGGTGTTGGATGCAACCGGTAACGCCTACATCATGGTGAGGCCTGCCATTACCGCCCCACACAACCCACAAAGAAACTATGAGCTTCGCCTCTACCCTCCCGGCACCATTGGGCATACAGAGGTGGAGAAGAAAACCGTTGTGCCTCAAAGCACCGACTTTCCTGTGGGCAGTCCTCTGTTGGGAGAGCCTGTCTCGGGAAATGCGGCGGACACCGAAGTCTATGTTGTCATGACCAATGCCATGGTGTATGCCTTCAATGCCATAACCATGGAGTTTTTGTGGCAACATGATTTGGGCATCAACGTGGCTCCCACGGCGCAGCCTCTGCTGAAAGGCAACCGCCTGTGGGTTATAGGTACCAATGGAGAAGTGCGCTCCCTGACGGTTAACAGCGATGGACTTAACCGCACAGCCAAGTGGCCACGCTTGCACCGGGACAATTGCAATACCAACAGCCTTGCTTCTGAGCCCAGTATTTTGCCCAGTTGCTTTTAGGTGTTGGGGGTGAGGTGGTGGGTGCGAAAACCGCCCTTCCTTTGGGGGGGGCGGTTTTTTTGCGAGAGAAGAAGGAGAAGAAGAAGGCAAGCCACTCCTCTCCCCCCGCAGCCCCCAAAACAAGCTCAGTTACAAGCCTGAAGGAGGCGCTCTTGTGCAAGAGAGAGCTCTTCTGTATCCAGCGAGGCCACAAGCAAGTCCCTTGCGCGCTTGGAGGGCTCAAAGTTTTGGCGTGCGGCGCATTCAAACCAGACATAGGCGAGGACTTTGTCTGGATAGACGCCTTGGCCGGCCAAATACATGGCGCCTAAGTTGTGTTGGGCTTTGACATGTCCTTGCCTGGCGGCTTTTTCAAGCCATGCTGCAGCTTGTTTGAAGTTTTTGGCGACACCTTCGCCTTTGTCGTACATGACGCCCAAATTGAATTGCGCTTTGGCATAACCTTGGTTGGCAGCTTTCAGAAACCACTCGGAGGCTTCTTTGGGGTTTTGAGCCAACCCCTCCCCCCTGTCATACATGACGCCCAGAGAATATTGGGCCTTGGCATTTCCTTGTTCCGCTGCTTTGTGGAGCCAGGCCTGGGCATGCTCAAAGTCCTGGGGCGAGCCTTTGCCGTGGTAATAAGTGAGGCCCAATTCCAGTTGAGCGGCAGCATGTCCTTGCTCAGCGGCCTTTTGGTACCAGGCAGCGGCCTGCTCCAAGTCCAGAGGGACGCCTTCGCCAGAGGCATAAGAGACGCCCAGGTTATATTGTGCTTTGGCGTGGTTTTGCTGTGCAGCTTTTTTATACCAGCTGGCAGCCTGCTTAAAGTCTTTAGCAACACCTTCGCCTCGCTCAGCCATGACGCCCAGGTTGTATTGTGCTTTGGCGTGGTTTTGTTTTGCGGCCCTCAAAAACCAAGTCCATGCTTTCTCAGAATGTTGAGGCAGGCCTTTGCCGTGGTAATGCATAAGGCCCAACTCATATTGGGCTTCGGCATTTCCTCGGTTGGCAAGGCGCTGAGTTTGAGAGATGGCGGCTTTCAGTTGAGGGGAGGGGGAAGAAGGTGCAGGAGCCGCAGGGCCCCTGGGTGGAGGTGAAGCCAGGGTTTGGCCGCTGAGGCACAACAAGCTTCCCAGGCAAAGAGCGAAAGGCAGTCTCATGCTTCATTCCTTCAGTCTAAATCCAACCCTTCCCCCAGCTCCCCCGTCTGCAAAACCACCCACCCTCCTGTGGAAAAGATGTTGACGGAGGTATTTCAAAAAAGCCAGACACAACATACGCCTGTGGGAGTGTGAAGTATGTTTTGCATGTGGGGCCTGAAAACCACAGCCTGTTTTGCATTGTATTCTTCTGAAACCGCGAAGAGGCAGCCAAGTGTAGGCCATGGCAAAGGCATGTGGAAAAAAAATGACCCATGCGAGGTATTTCGCACCTCAAAGCCCAGGCACCCACAAAACGACGGCAGTGCCCTGGCAGAAGGGAGCGTTTAGACAGGCGGCGCGGCCTTCAGCAAGGGCAAGGACAAGTCTGCCAGTTTCTCTTGCACGGAGTTGGCTTTGAGGCGCGAATGCAGGAAGGCGAAGTCCACGGCGTCGAGGGACTGGTCCTGGTTGAAGCAGCTGAAGACGAAACTTTCTTTGCCCGTGCGTATGTCCACGTGGCGCTGCAGACACTGCGCACAAATTTCCTTCATCATACATTGCATGGGGGAGTTGATGGAGCCCAGGGCTTTGTGGGTGGGTTTGAGGAAGGAGGAGAGTTTGCCTTTGCGCGCGGCCTTCACCGCCATCATCATCCTGTCGGAGCCGATGGCAATAATCCGGTCCACCTCGCCGGGTTTCACCAGCGGTGTGCCCAGGGCGCCGTCCACATAGGCTTCCATGGCCTGTACAATGTTGCCCTTAAAACTTTTGTCCTGCGGACGTCGGGGGGAAATGAGCTTTCCGTCGTCGACGCTCCACACCACCTCATCCGCCGCCCTTTCAACTTCTTCCATTTTATAGGTGTCGCTTTCGTGTTTGAAGCCCGCGAAATAGACGACGCGACAGCCCGCAGCCCGCAGTGCCTGGCCGATGGAAAACAACACCGCGTTGCCCAAGCCGCCGCCTGCGAGAAAGACGGTTTCCTTGAGAGGAATTTCGGTGGGCTCTCCCGTGGGGCCCATGAGGACGACGCGCTGTCCCAGCTTTAACTGGGCGCACAGTTTGCTGGAGGCGCCCAACTCCAGCGCAATGACACCGACGAGGCCCTTGTCGGCGTCCACCCAGGCACCTGTCAGTGCGAGACCTTCCATGGACAAGCGTTTGCCCAGGTGAAGTTTTGCGTCCTGCTCAAAGTTATGCAGGCGGAAGAATTGCCCGGGCTGAAAGCGTTTGGCGGCCATGGGGGCGTGGAGGACAACTTCAAAAATGTTGGAGGTGAGGCGGTGGAGTGCAACCACTTTGGGCACCAGCACCTCATGCAGTTTTGCAAACAGCGCCTCCCTCTGCTTCTCCCACGCTGCGGAGTTTTGCCCCTCGCGCGCCTTGCGCTGTTTTGCAAACAACGCCACCAGCTGGTTATAGCCATTGCGGGCTGAAGCCATGGCCCTGACGACGTTGCCGGCATAACCCGGGTGGTTGTCGCCGTACACCGAAACCAGGCGCAAGGGTGCCTCGTCAGGGTTTGGGGGTTGTTGCACATAGGAGGTGAAGAAGCCGCGCTCGTCGTCAGGGGAGGCGGGCTGCAGAGAAAGTGCCTGGCCGTCCTCGTGGAGTTTGAAGGTTTGGAAATAGCCGGACTTCTCATTCAGCAAGAAAGTGCCCGGGTGCTCCTTCTCATAAACCGTGTTGGGGGAGGTACCGGCGGCAATGCAGACAAAACGCGCGGGCAGCTCCACGTGCTTTCCGGTACCGGACAATTTGCCGTCTACAAATTGCATTTGCTCAAACTTGAGGGCTTTGACGGCGCCAAAGTCATCAGCGACAGCGGCTGTTGGACTCAGCAACTCACATACCTCCATGCCCTCGGCCAAGGCGTGGTTAATTTCTTCATAATTCATTCTATAGGCCGGCGAGTCCTTGAGGGTACGGCGGTAGCACAGCTTCACGCCTCCCCAGGCCTTCAGCAGCGGCAAATAGTTGGGTGCCTCATTGGCTTTGAGGGCGCGCTCGCGCTCTGCGCGCAGCAGCCTGCCGTGTTGGAGGAAGGTTTGCAAAATGGCCTGCTCCTCGGCGTCGAGTTTGGCCAGCACATTCTCTTCTCCCATGTCGGCACGGAGCAACTCAAACTGCGAGAGGGCTTTTTCCACCTGAATGGGGTAATAGGCCAAAAGCTCCGTGCAGGTGTCAATGGCGGTGAGGCCGCCGCCGATGACGAGGGCGGGCAGTTGCATTTGCAGGTTGGCCAAACTTTCGAGTTTGAAGGCGCTGGAGAGTTGAAGCCCCATGAGGAAGTCCGAAGAGGTGCGCATGCCGCGAAGCAAGTTGTTTTGCATGGGCACCAGCGTGGGTTTGCCTGCACCGGTGGCGAGAGCCACGTGGTGGAAGCCGAGCTGCCAGGCGTCCTCCACGCGAAGGGTGCCCCCGAGGCGGACACCGCCAAACAGAGAGAGGTTGGCGTTGCGTGTGAGAATGAGTTGAAGGAGGGTGAGGAAGTTTTTGTCCCAGCGCACCGTAATGCCATATTCCGAGACGCCGCCAAAACCGCGCACGCACCTTTTGTCCAGCGTTGTCCACAGCGTCTGGAGGTTTTCAATGGGCTCCAACGCGTGCCCGTTTTTCCCCGTCCACGCGTCCGGCAGGGACTCGAGTTTGAGGCCGTCAATGCCGGCCACCACAAAGCCCTCGTTGGCCAGAAAATGGCACAGCGTATAACCCGCAGGCCCCAGCCCCGCGACGAGGACATTTTGCCCGCGCGGCGGCAGCATAAAGGGCCTTTTCACATTCATCGGGTTAAAGCGCGTCAAAAGAGAATAGACTTCGACGCCAAAGGGGAGGCCCAGCACGTCCGTCAATATGTTGGTTTCCACCAAGGGAATGTTGACGGGCTGCTGCTTTTGGAAAATGCAGGCGCGCATGCAGTCGTTGCAAATGCGGTGCCCGGTGCCGGCGCACAGCGGGTTGTTAATGGTTACCATGGCCAGCGCGGCGATGACGTCACCCTCTTGTCGAAGCTTATGCGCTTCAGAAATATGCTCGTCCAGAGGGCAGCCCGTTTGAGGGACGCCCAGGGGGTTTTTCTTGGGTTGGGGGCTTCCGTCTTCGGCTTTTTGGAAGAAGCCTTTGCGGCAGCTGTCCTTGCCGCGCTCATGACAGAAAATGCAGTCGTCGAGTGTGCAGCTGACTTTGCGCAAGTTGCCTCGGTTGTCGGTTAACTTAAACCCTTGTCTGCGCACCAGGCTTTCTTCGTGGGCACTCAAGGTGTTGACGGGGGAGGTGCTGGAGAGTTTTGCCTCCACGAGGGTTTCAAAGTCCATGGGCGCGGGAAGCTGCAGGGTTTCCCAACAGGAGCAAGCAGAGCCCATGGCATGCCGTTTGCGGCAATAGTCCTCGCAAAATTGCAACAAGCCTTTGAGGGCGCTTTCCGCATTTTCTTCCAGAAGCAGCTTGGCAAACTCGGGTTGGCCAAGGCCCTCGGGCTTCAAGGCTTCCTTGAAGGCAAACACAAAAGCAGTTGCTTGGGCGGCCTCTTCGGGCGTGCCTGCAAAGCCTTTGCTTATTTCCAAAAGTTTTAAAACGGCTTGTGCAAAGGCGGCCTCTTCGTCTCCTCCCCCAAAGCCAAAAACTTTTTCAAGCAGAAGCTGCGCATGGGTTTCCCAATAGGCCCACGCATGCGTGTCCTGGAGGGGGGCCTGGCCTTTTTTGAAGACGCGCCTGGCAACAAACTCACGCCTAAACTGCGCCAAAGTGTTTTCAAACAACAGGGCCTGCTTTTTGGCGGCGGCGGCAGACTCCATGCCGAAGAGGCGGCAGACGAATTGGCTGAAGTGGCGGGCGACACCCATGAGGGTTTTGGAGGTTTGGGGTGTTTCGCACAGTTGGCTTCCTTGTGCGCGCAGGGCCTCAAACTCTTGAGAAAGCTGTGCGTCCGCCTCTTGCAGGCTTTGCAAAAAAACCTCATGCAGACGTGCCAAGCCCGAAGGTTGGTGAAGTGCCTCGAAGTCGAAACCATGAATGCCCAATTTTTTCATGGGCGGCAGTAAAGGCAGTTTCACCCCAATGTCAAGACACTTGGGGGAGGTGAATTCTTTTCAACAAAAAGAGGGGGCCTGAAGCAAAACTTTCACCGGACAAGTCCACCTCTCCCTCGAGAAAGCCTTCTGCCTCGCCTTCAGCGTTTAAGAGGGCGTGGTGAATGAGGAAGTGCCTGGGGGAGGTGCCCGCCTCGAGGCGAGTCCATTGGGCCTGCCTGGCAAGGGGCGTCAAATTCCAGGGCCCATATGTCTTCAAATGGGGGGAAACGGCTTCTTCCAGGGCCTCGGCGTCCAGGGCGGCATTTTCCCCGAGGGAGGAAGCGGCCTCTTCCCATTGCCCCAAGGCCAATTGGCGCGACAGGAGGTGCACTTCTGCGCGCAGGCGGCGAAGCAGGGTTTTTTTGTCTCTGGCCAATTCCTCGGGGGTAGGCCCTGCAGAAGTGCGCGTGTCTTCTGTGGACAGGGCTTCAGCTGAGGGCACGGGCGAGTCATGCATGCCTTCCCACTCTTCCAGGAGGCTGCTGTCCACCTGGCTTAAAAATGCGCGAAGGAAGGCCAAAATTTCTTCCACCTCTTCGCTGCGCTGCGCGGAGGGAATGTTTTGCAGCAAGGTTTTATAGGCCTGGCCCACGTAGCGCAGCAAAATGCCCTCGCTGCGCGCAACGCCCAACTCCCGCACATACTCATTGAAGGACATGCCTCTTTCAAACAAGTCCCTGGCCACGGACTTGGGGCGTATGTTGGTTTTGGCAAGCCAGGGGTGGGCTTTGGCAAAGCTGTTGAAAGTGCCATAGAGGAAGTCCGCCAGGGGCTTGGGCCATTCGAGTTTTTCCAACTCCTCTATGCGCTCCTCGAAGGGGACGCCGTCGGCTTTGAGTTGCGCCATTTTCTGGGTTTTGAGTTGGTTAAGTTGCGCATACAAAATGGGGGAGGGGTCTTCCAGAATGCCCTCCACGGCCGACAAAACGTCCAGGGCATGCGTGGGCGCTTGGCTGTCCAAATAGGGAAGGCAGGCAAGCAAAAACAAAGAGAGGCTGTGGTTGAGGGAGAAGTCCTTCTGCAGGCCAGGCAAAAGGCTAAGCCTGGCAGGCCCGTTGCGGCTGCGTCTTTCAATGCTCACCAGCTCCGCGTTAACGAGGGAGGCCAGCAGGGTTTTGGCCTGTCGAAGCAGGTTGAGTTTTTGGGTGGGAGAATTCATGGAGGACAAAACCAACTCCACCAGTTTTGCATAACCTCCTTGAGAAGAAGCTTCCCAGGCCTGCAGGAGTTGAATGAGCAGGCCGTGGCTTAACTCAAAGCGCGGAAGCAAGGTTTCGCATTCCTGGGTTTGCAGGCGCTCAAAGGTTTTTTCGTCCCAATGCACATAGCCTTTGGTGGGTGGCTTTTGCATGACCACCTTTTTTCCTTCGGCGCGTTTTTGAGACAGCTTGAGGTTGTCAATGACATGGGCGGGCGCTTGCGCGACGACAAAGCCCCTCTCGTCAAAACCCTTGCGGCCTGCCCTGCCTGCAATTTGCAAAAACTCCCGCACCGTGAGGAGCGCCGTTTTTTCTCCGTCAAATTTGCAAAGCTGTGTCAACAGCACCGTGCGAATGGGAATGTTGACGCCCATGCCCAGGGTGTCCGTCCCCGAAACCACCTTCAGCAAACCTTGTTGCGCAAGGCGCTCCACCAGGCGCCTATATTTGGGAAGCAAACCCGCATGGTGCAGGCCGACGCCGTGCCGAAGCAGTTTGGAAAGCTCTTTGCCGAAGGGAGTGTCAAAGCGAAACCCCACGAGGGCTTCTTTAATTTTTTCTTTGTCGGCTTTGGAGAGGAAGTCCACAGAGAGCAAATTTTGGGCAGACTCCACCGCATTGCGTTGCGTAAACCCCACGAGATAAACGGGTGCTTTGTTCTCGCGCAAAAGTTGTTGAATGGTTTCATGCAGCGGCAAGGTGGAATAGAGAAATTCCAGAGGGACAGGGCGCACGCTTCCGCGGACTTGCGCGACGCTTTGGCGGGTGCTGTTTTCCAGCCAGTGCACGAGTGAAGACATGTCCCCCAGCGTAGCGGACATGAGAAGAAACTGTGTTTGGGGGAGAGAAATGAGGGGAATTTGCCAGGCGGTGCCGCGCTCCTTGTCGCCGAAGTAGTGGAATTCGTCCATAATGACGGCGTCGGCAAACAAGCGTGCTTCGCGCAGGCAGAGGTTGGACAGAATTTCCGCGGTACAGCAGAGAATGGAGGCCTTGGGGTTAACGGTAGCGTCCCCCGTCAGGAGGCCGACATTGTCGGGGCCAAAAGCTTTGCACAAGTCAAAAAATTTTTCATTGACGAGGGCCTTAATGGGGCAGGTATAGAAACTGGTTTTGCCCTCAGCGAAGGCGAGGGCGTGCAAAGCCAGCGCCACCATGGACTTGCCGGAGCCCGTGGGTGTGGAGAGAATGAGGTGTTTGCCGGAAAAAAGCTCCAACACGGCTTCTTCCTGTGCGGCATAGAGGGAAAGGCCCTGGGCCTCAACGAAACTCAAAAACCCCTCGAAGGCGAGCTCCTTCGGGCTTTTCCCGGGCGTTTTTTCAGGGAAGAAAGAAAGCAGCGAAGCAGAAGTGGCGGGTTTGTCCATGGCAGAATTTTGGGGAGCCTCAAGAGGAGTTTTGTGCAGCGCCCAGCAAGTCATACTCAAAGGCCTGGGAAATGTGCACCGGGCAAATGTCCCCTACGCGGGCATTGCCGTCGTTAATATACACCAGCCCGTCAATGTCGGGGGCTTGTCCCTCGTGCCTTCCCACCAGCAGGTGCTCGCTTTCTTCGCTTCTTCCCTCCACCAGCACAGGCAGCGTTTTCCCGACGAGTTGTTGGTTGTGTGCTTTGTGAATGCGCTGCTGTGCCAGCATTGTTTTTTTGTGGCGTTGGTTTTTTATTTTGGAGGGCACTTTGTTTGGCAGCAAAAAACTCGCGGTACCTTCTTCGTCGGAATAGACGAAGGCGCCCAGCCTCTCAAAGCGAATTTCTTCAACAAAGCGCAGCAGGGTTTGAAAGTCCTCTTCGGTTTCTCCGGGAAAGCCCACAATGACGCTGGTGCGCAAAACCAGGTTTGGAATGGCGCTGCGAAGCTCAGCCAGCATGGTTTTGAGGAAGGCGCTGTCTCTGCCGCGCTTCATGGCGCGAAGCAGCGTGTCCGAAGCGTGTTGCACAGGCATGTCGACATAGCGAGCCATGTTGGGGGTGTCGGCCATAAGTCGAATGAAGCTTGGGGTGAGCACACGTGGATAGGCATAAAGCAACCGAATCCACGAGAAAGGCAGTTGACTCAACTCCAACAACAAGGTTTCGAGTTTGGGTTTGCCCGGCAAGTCCATGCCATAGGCCGTGGTGTCCTGCGCCACCAGAATCAGCTCCTTGACGCCTTCGTCAAGCAAGCCTTCTGCTTCGCAAACCAAGTCTGCAATGCTTCGCGAGCGCAAAGGCCCGCGCAGTTTTGGAATAATGCAGAAGCTGCAGGCGTTGTCGCAGCCCTCCGCAATTTTCAAATAGGCGGAATAGGGAGAAAGCAAATTGACGCGAGGAGAGGAAGCGGTTTGCAAAAACGGCGGCTCCTTCACATGGAGGCGCTCCTGGCGTTTGTCTTTTTGCGCAAGCAAAGGTGCCAACTGTGTGGCGCTTGAAGTCCCCAGAAAAAAGTCCACTTCGGGCATTTCTTTGGCGAGTGTTTCGCCATAGCGTTGGGCGAGGCACCCTAAGACAACCAAAGTCTCACAGCGTCCTTGTTTCTTATATTGTGCAAGCTCCAAAATTTTGTCCACGGACTCTTCTTTGGCTGGGCCGATGAAAGCGCAGGTGTTGACGAGAATGACACGCGCCTGCGCCGCCTCCCTCACAAAATGCCATCCGTCGGCCTTGAGACTGCCTAAAAGAATTTCAGAATCCACCTGGTTTTTGGGGCAACCCAAGGTGCACAGGAAGAGGGTTTTGTCTTGAGAGGAAACTTGCCGAGGCATTGAGAGAGCTTCTGTCAGAAGTCGAGCAAAATTGCAAAACCGTCTTCCAAGAGTTGGGGCTTATGCTAACAGCGTGTTTTCATGCCCACAGGTTTTGTTGAAAATTTAAATCCTCCTCAAAGAGAGGCGGTGTTGTTCCAAGGTGGCCCCATGCTGATTTTAGCGGGGGCCGGCAGCGGAAAGACGCGTGTTTTGACGCACCGCATTGCGCACTTGGTACAAAACCATGGCGTAGCGCCCTGGCAAGTGCTTGCCGTCACCTTCACCAACAAAGCGGCGAGGGAGATGAAGGAGCGGCTTTCGAGGTTGCTGGGTTTGGCGGCGGATTCGCTATGGGTTTCAACTTTCCACTCGGCGGCGGCGAGGGTGTTGAGGACGGAGAGTGAGGCGGCCGGCCTGTCGCGCTCTTTCGTTATTTATGACGAGGCGGACCAACTTTCACTGCTTCGGCGTTTGCTGCGGGAAACCAACGCAGACGAATACCATTTGTCTCCCAGGGACATGTTGAGGTTTATAGACAAGCACAAAAATGAAGGGAAACTTCCCGAGGAGTTGCAAGAAGCGTCCGAAGGTGAATGGCTTTCGGAAGAGGAAGAGGGGTTGTCTTCCCGCGCAGAGCGCAAGCAGAAAAAGTGGCATTTCCAGAAACACATTTATGAGCTTTACCAAAAGCAATTGTCTCGAGCCAATGCAGTGGATTTTGGAGACCTCATGGTGTTGTGGGTGAAGCTGCTTCGAGACAACGAGGAGCTTCGACAGAAATACCAGCGAAAATTTAAGCACGTCCTCGTCGACGAATTTCAGGACACCAATGCTGTGCAGTGGAGTTTGTTAAAGCTGCTGGTGCCCCCCGAAGGCAATTTGGTGGTTGTAGGAGATGATGACCAGAGCATTTACCGCTGGCGTGGCGCCGACATAAGAAACCTGCTGGGTTTTCAAGAAAGCTACCCGAAGACCCAAGTGGTGAAGCTGGAACAGAACTACCGCTCCTCCCAAAACATTTTGGATGCGGCCCACGCCGTCATTTCAAAAAACCGTCAGCGCATGGGAAAGCGGCTTTGGACTGAAAGTGATAAAGGAGCGCTTTTGGGCGTTATTGTCGCGCACAACGAGCGTGCAGAAGCCCAGGAAGTGGTGTCTCGCATTTACAAGTTGGCGAGGGAGGGGGGGATTTCCTTCTCGGAGATGGCGGTGTTTTTCCGAACGCACGCCCAAAGCCGGGTTTTGGAAGAGACGCTGCGCATGGCGCGGGTGCCTTATGTGTTGTTGGCAGGGCGCAGTTTTTGGGAGCGAGCGGAGGTGAAGGATGCCATCGCCTATTTCCGGGTAATGACAAACCCGCACTCGGATGTGGATTTGTTGCGCATTGTCAACATTCCTGCCCGAGGCATTGGTGAGACGACGGTGGAGAGGTTGCTTGCCCATGCGCAAAAGAGAGGCAACTCGGTTTATGAGGCCTTGCTGGAATATGAAGAAGTGGAGGGGCTGAATGCTTTGGCCAGAAAACGCATTGCTGTTTTTGTGGAATTGCTTTCGAAGCTGATTTTTTTTGCGAAAGAAAACCCGAAGGTAGCCTTGGCAGCGGAGAAGGTGCTGCAGGAGACGGGGCTTTTGGAAGCCTTAAGCCAGGAAGGCGGGGAAGAAGCCCAGGGGAGGGCCGACAACTTAAGGGAGTGGGTGTCTGCCGCATTGGAGTTTGACAAGGGCTATGCCGCTTCAGGAGGAGGCGCAGAAGCAGGAGAAGAGGAAAAGTTGTCTTCGCTGGAAGCTTTTTTGGAGCAGATGAGTTTGGTAAGTGAGAGTGACGTGGAGGGGGGGCTGGGGAAGGTGTCGCTGATGACTTTGCATGCGGCGAAGGGCCTGGAGTTTGACGCGGTGTTTATGACGGGAATGGAGGAAGAAATTTTCCCTCACCGGAGGGCGACGGGTTTTGACGCAGAAGAAGAAGAAATGGAAGAGGAGCGTCGGCTTTGTTATGTGGGTTTTACGCGCGCGCGAAAAAAACTCATTTTAAGCCTTGCCCAAAGCAGGACTTTGTTTGGAGAGCTTCGGTTTAATGCCCCTTCGCGCTTTTTGTTGGATGTGCCTCAACACCTCTTTGAGGCAAACGCCTTTTTCCAAAAACCAAAAACGCAAAAACCGCCCAGCAGACACACCGCTGCGCCACCTTCTTCGGGTTGCAACATTGTCCGGGACGAAGGCTATTGCAGTGACGACTATTCACAACATGCCGACAACCCCGTGGGCGCCCGTGTTTTTCATGCGCAGTTTGGAAAAGGGAAAGTGCTTTCAGCCAGCGGAATGGGCTCCACCGCGAAGCTGACAGTGCGTTTTGAAACAGTGGGCGTCAAAACGGTGATTGCGCGGTTTTTGCAGCTTGCATGAAGGGGATAAAAAATGAGTGAAGCTTTAAAACAGTGGTTTTTGGAGTTGCCGAAGGCGGATTTGCACTGCCATTTGGATGGCAGTTTGAGACTCGAAACCTTAATAGACTTGGCCAAAGAGCGGGACATTCCTCTGCAAAGCCATTTTTCCGAGGAGTTGAAGCGCCATTTGAAGCTTGGAATGCCCTGTGAAAACCTGGCAGACTATTTGCGTGTGTTTTCAACAACGCTGTCCGTGTTGCAAGACGCAGCCGCCTTGGAGCGTGTGGCCTTTGAGTTGGCGGAAGATGCGCACAAAGAAAACATTCGCTACCTCGAAGTGCGCTATTCTCCCGCGCTGCACACAGAAAAAGGCATGCGTTTGGAAGAAGCCGTTGAAGCGGTGTTGCGTGGGCTTTTTAAGGCCAACCAAAAATATGGCATGGCTTTTGGTGTCATTGTTTGCACTTTGCGGCATTTCTCTTTGGAGACGTCCATGGAATTGGCGGAGGTTTCAGGCCAGTTTTTGGGCAAAGGTGTGGTTGCTTTTGACTTGGCAGGAGGAGAAGCGCAATTCCCGGGCGCACCCCACCGGCTTGCTTTTGAGAGAGCGGAAAAACTCGGGCTTTTTGTGACGGTGCACGCAGGCGAAGCGGCAGGTGCGGACTCCGTGCGTGAGGCTTTATATGCGCTCAAAGCGCAGCGTCTGGGGCATGGCGTCCGTCTGGTGGAAGACGCAGCCTTGGAAAAAGAGGTTTTGGAAAAACGCATTCCTCTGGAGTGTTGTCCGACTTCAAACGTGCAAACCGCGGCTGTTGCACAGTTGTCCTCTCACCCCTTGAAGCGTTTTGTGCACCAGGGAATGTGCGCAACCCTCAACACAGACAACCGTCTGGTTTCAGACACGACGCTTTCGAAGGAATATGCCTGCGCCCATTTTGAAATAGGGATGACGCTTGCGGAGTTATGCGTCGTGGCGCGCAATGGTTTTGAGGCCGCCTTTATGGAGGAGGCGCCAAAGAAGCAGATGTTGGCGAAGGTGGATGAACAGCTTCAACGGATGGCGAAGTTTGAGCCTGCTTAGACCGCTTCCACTTTGACATGATCTCTTCGTTGGACTCCGGTTCCGCTCAGGTCATGCACTTAAGTGCACTCCCATCGCGGAATCCTCGTCCGCCTCGACCTCATGTCAAATTGAAAGCGGTCTATAGAATCGAATCACTTTAACTTTAAAACGGCTTAGAAAAACCTTTCGCAAAAGCCAGGCAAGCCCCCAGTGCCCACGTGAAGGCCATAATGAAGACGTCGTGGAACAATGGGTCGTGCATGAGGCTTAGGCATGCAAAAAAAAGCAAAATGCTCAAACCTGTTGTGCCAAAATGCTGCTGACGCATAAAGGTTTTGGCCAAAGAAAAAAACGCCATGAATGCGAGAAGCAAACCCACAACGCCACTTTCAGCGGCAATGGACAGCGCTTGGTTGTGGGCTTTCCCGGTGTGGGTTTTTACATGCTCCGGCATGTTGTCCGAAGGGAATGCAGAGGGCTGAAATTTGCCTGCGCCAACGCCGACCAGCGGTGAAGCGTTGACGGCGCGCCAGCCTGAGCTCCACAGGGCGGTGCGGTTTCCGCTTCCCTCATGGCTGAGCGAAGAAACGAGTCGGCTGCGAAAGCCTTCATTCAACGCAATGGCTGAAGCGGAAGTGAGGACAAGCCCCAAAATACACCCGAGGGCCAGTTTGCGTTTTTGAATGCCCAGAAAAAGTTGAAATGCCAGAGCCAGGCACAAAGAGAGTGCAGCCAAACGTGCAAAAGGAAACCAGGCAATGGAAAGTGTGCCAAGCACGCAAACCGCCACCCAATGCCAGCGGTGTTTGTCAACAAACTGCTTGGCGGCAAAGAGCGCAAGCCCCAGACTCAGCAGAGAGAAAAGGCTGCCGATGTTGGCGAATTTCAAACGGTGAAACAAAAGCCCTCCGGCCATATAGCGGCCTGTTTGGCCGGGGACTTCTTCATAGACGCGATAGAAGTTGCTTTTGAGAAAGCGCAGTTTGGAAAACCACTCGGCTTCAGGCCAAAAGCCAAAATGTTGCAGGGCCGCGGCCAGGCAGGACAACACCCACAAAGCCATGCCACCCCAAAGCACGCGCCAAGTCCACTTGGGGCCTGCCAGAAGAAAAGCAGAAACAGCCACAGGAAGTGCGAGGAGAAGCAACAAACGCCCGACGCCGGAGCTTTTGGGCACATAACCGAAGCACAAAGGGCCCACAATGGCCCAGAGAATAAAAGCCAGAAGCCAACGCCAGGCATAAGCGGCTTCTTTGAGTTTTGTCCAGGGTGGACGCGCCAGGAGTACAGCGATAAGGCAAAGCCCGGCGCCCACATGGGCCAAAGCTTCGATGCTGTGCACCCCCATCCCCCAACAAAACAAACCCACGCCGGCCAGGTTTTGGGTGTGGCGTGGGCCATGAGGTGTCATGGGCGAGAAGGGCACTTCAGCCGATGTGTGTTCCTTTGGCGATGACAACAATCCCGCTGTCGGTGACATGGAAGCGCTTTCGGTCTTCTTCTAAGTTGACGCCGATGGTGGTTTTGGGGGGGATGGTGACATTCTTGTCAATAATGGCTTTTCGAACAACAGCATGTCGCCCGACTTCAACGTTTTCCATGAGAACGGAGTCTGAAACTTCAGAATAGGAATTGATGCGCACTTGGGGGGAGAGGATGGAGCGGTTGACGCGGCCTCCGGAGATGATGCAGCCCTCACTTACCATGCTGTCGGTGGCATAACCTGCGCGGCTGATGTCAAAGTCCGCGAAGACAAATTTCGCCGGAGGCAAGCTGGCGATATAGGTGCTGATGGGCCATTGCCGGTTATAGAGGTTAAAGACAGGCTCCACCGCAATGGTGTCCATATTCGCGGCATAATAGGCATCCATGTTTCCAACATCCCTCCAGTAGCCGCGCTCATTTTGCGTCTGGCCCGGGACGATGTTGGTTGCAAAGTCATAAGCATAGACGCGGGCGTGCTTGTGTAATTTGGTGAGGATGGATTTGCCGAAGTCGTGAGAGGAGTTGGGGTCTTTCGCATCCTTAATGACTTCGTCCACCAGCACAGCCGTGTTGAACAGGTAGTTGCCCATGGAGGCCAGACACATTTTGGGATTGCTGGGCATGGGGGGAGGGTTTTGGGGTTTTTCGAGGAAGTTGCGGATGGCTCCGTGTTCGTCGACGTCGATGATTCCAAATTGGGAGCCTTCTTCAATGGGGACGGGGATGGCGGCGACGGTGCAGTCTGCCCGGTGCTGGCGATGGAAGAACTCCATTTGCGCAACGTCCATAATGTAAATGTGGTCAGCACCAAAGACGTATACACGGTCCGGCTGCTCGTCGGAAATGAGGTTCAGGTTTTGAAAGATGGCGTCTACAGAGCCTTTATACCAGTCTCCTCCTGTGCGCATTTGTGCAGGCACAGGCTCGCAATAGTGGCCCATGAAGGCAGACATTCGCCATGCGCGGGAGAGGTGGTTGTTGAGGGAGTCCGACTTATATTGGGTGAGGACTTTTATTTTGTAGACGCCGGAGTTGACGAAGTTGGAGAGGCAGAAGTCGATGATGCGATAACGTCCGCCAAAAGGCACAGCAGGTTTGGCGCGCTCCCGAGTCAAAGGCTCCAAACGTGTTCCTGCGCCGCCAGCCAAAATCATTGCAAGAGATTTGCTCATGGCATTTTTTCCTTCTAGACCGCTTCCACTTTGACATGATCTCTTCGTTGGGCTCCGGTTTCACTCAGGTCACGCACTTAAGTGCGCTCCCATCGCGAAATCCTCACCCGCCTCGATCTCATGTCAAATTGGAACCGGTCTGTAGAATCGAATCATTTTAACTTAAAAACGGTCTAGTTGCTTCCTTTGGGAGGGCGTTGGACATGGTTATCCGGATAATTTTCGGCTGCTTCTAAATAGAGTTTTTTGGGATAGCTTCGGAATTTGGGAGGAGGGTTTTTCGGGGGGACAATAGAAATTTCCTCTCCATGCACCGCCACCATTTGAGTGCCGTCGCAAAACAACCATTCTTTGCGGAATTCTTCGTTTTCGGAAGCGTAAAAAATGTCTGGAGCCGGGCTGCGTTGTCCGGGCGGGGGGCACCATTCTTTGCGTGCTTTTTCGATGGCTGCAGGTTGGGCTTTTTTCCACACAGCCACAGCATTGCCTTCTTTAAGTGCGTGAAGAAGGGTGGGGGCTTGCTGGACGCGTTGATGAGAAAGTGCAAGGAGTCCTTTGGCGCGGCTGTGCAACATTTTAATTCGGGGGTTTTTGGAAAAAGGACAACTTGGGATTTGGAAAATGAGGTTGCCGAAACCGTCCAACAAGGGTTGGAGTTGAGGAGCCATTTCCAGAAGAGCGGCTTGTTGGTTTTCAGAGAGTTTCGTTTTACCGGAGGTGTCCTGAAGGAAGGTATCCGAAAATTCATTAAAACGGGTTAATTCGCTTTCAACAAGTCGCTCATTTGCCTCGCATGCATAAACCGAACGCCAATCTCGAAAGGTTTCAGCTTTTTGTTGAAGAGGGAAGCCGGCGAGGGGCGGCGGGGTTATGGTTTTGGAGCAAGCAGCAGCGAGGAATAAAACAGTTGCCTGTAGAAGGAAAATTATTTTGGATGGCATCATGGCGACTAAGGCTGTGATAGGTTCCGCAATCATGGGAAGTCAAGAAACCCGAGTGACAAAAATTTCCAAGCTCAACCAGCGCTTCTCCATTAGTCGGGAGGGTTGTCTGGTGCAAATTCATGGCCCCACCATCGGAAAGAGGTATGTGCTCGACGTAGAGGAGTTTACCATCGGAAGGGATGCAAAGAACAACATTGTGGTGGACATGGACAATGTTTCTCGCAAGCACGCTAAGCTGATCATTCGCGAAGGACTTCCTCACATTATTGATTTAGGCTCAACCAACGGGACTTATTTGAATGAAGAAGAAGTGCTGGAAGAGCGTATGCTGAAGGGGGGGGATTTAATCAAAGTAGGGGGGGCCATTTTTAAGTTTCTGCAAGGGAACAATGTTGAAGCGCTGTACCACGAAGAGATTTACAAGCTTACCATTGTCGACGGCCTGACGCAAATTTATAACAAACGCTATTTTTTGGAGTTTTTAGAGCGGGAATTTGGTCGCGCCAAACGTTATTCCAGGAATTTGAGTTTGATTATTTTTGATGTGGACCATTTTAAGGTGGTGAATGACAAGCATGGGCATTTGGGGGGGGATTTTGTGTTGAGGGAGTTGGCCTGTGCGGTGTCTGCGTTTGTGCGAAAAGAGGAGTGTTTTGCACGTTATGGGGGAGAAGAATTCGCCATTGTCATGCCCGAGTCCGGCTCCAAGAATGCACGTGTGTTTGCGGAGAAGCTTCGTATTTTGGCACAAGAGCACAAATTTGTATCGGATGGGAAAGAGATTCCCATTACCGTGTCGCTGGGTGTTGCGGATTTGACGCCGGAGATGACGGATGCGATGGCTCTTGTGAAGGCGGCGGACGATCAGCTTTATGCGGCCAAGAAAGCCGGCCGCAACCGCGTCTGCGGTTAAAACGACAAGCAAAGCCCAAGTTGTGCGCCTATGCGTTGATAGTAGGCTGTGTCCGCCACATATTCGCTGCCAGTGGCGGCATTGAGTTTGAAGTTGGTGCGGGCAAAGGAGCCGGACAAACGCAGGGAGAGGGGACCTACGACTTTGACGCCAAATCCAAACTTGCCTTCAAACCCGTAGGCGGAACCCGCGGGGAAATAGGGGCTTTGGAGAATTTCCTTCGCGGACAACACGGGCAGATAGGAGAAGTCTCCAAAAATGACCACCCAGTTTGAAGCGAAGGGCAACTCAAACCCAAGGCCTATTCTCATGGCGGTGAGACTCAGCTTGGGAAAACCATTCAACGTGGCTCCACTCGGCAGCGCTTTGTGAGACAGGTTTATCAGCTGTATTCCAAACATGGGCGTGACAGCAGCCCTCCACGTTTTTGAAAACTGCAGACGCCAGCGCAAGCCCCCATCCACGAATGACCATCGCATGGGGAAGCTGTTGCCAAGCTCATCCTTGGTTTTAAGCCCCAGGCCCATGCTGAGGTTAAAATCCAACCCAATGCCGGAAGCCAATCCAAAATCCCCAAAGGCCAGAGGGTAAAATTCCCCTCTCAGCGCAGGGGCAGCTTGGAGGCCAGCCTTAAAGGAGCGCAGGTTGTTGGTGCTTAAGTTGACGAATTCATGTTTGTGGTTGAAGGCCTGCAAACCCAATTCAAAGGTGGCGATGGGGTAAGGGTTGGGTTTTGCCTCCGCGGGTTTGGGCTCTGCTTTCTTCGTCGAAGTTTTGTTTTGTGCAGGCACGGGCTCTGCGCGGGTTTCTGTTAAGTCCATTGTCAGAGGCGGTGGCGGAGGTGGAGGCGGAGGAGGAGGCGGTGGCGGTGGCGTCTGCACCTTAGCAACCACCTGACTCGAGCCCACCGGAGGCAGGGCTTGCCGTGGTTTGAGTTTCATGGTTTTTAAGAAAGTCTGGCTCAGCTTGTCCGCGTTTTTTTTGGAGAGGGAGCCCGAGGCCGTCAGAGGGTAAGTGGGTTTGACGTGCACTTTCTTTGAGGAAGCCTCCTGTACCGTCACCGTCAAGTTTCGCTGAGCGGGTTTGCCTTTTTGAGCAGGGCTGGTTTTGTAGCTGGTGGTGACAACCCACTGGATGCGCTGCTTTTTGACTTTCTGCCAGTCGAGTTTTTTCTGAGTGCTCACCCTTTGGGCGTCCACGCATTCAGCGGTTGTTTGCTCACACAGGAGAGCGTGGACTTGCGCATTGGCAGGCGCTGCGGCCTTGTTTGTGGCGGGGACAAGCACCATACGCTGCGCTTGAGCCGTCAAGGCAGCAACCAGGAGAATAAAAAAAGGCAAGCGGAGTTTCATAAAAACCAGGGTTTCAAGGAGGCGGGAGGGTATGAGAAAAGGGGAAAATGGTTTTTGACAGCCAAAGCGCAGTCATTTTAGGCGGTTGCTCCAGGTCAGCGTTCTGCAATTGCCTCAAAAATTGCCTTAAAAATTGCCTCGAAGTTGACATCAATCATCGCTAAGCCCTAATCCTAGGACGCGTTGTATTGTTTTTGCAAGGAGTTTGGCCCATGGCACTTGGCATCCATCTGGAGTGGACACCCAACCCCAACACGCTGAAATACGTTTTGAATTGCCCCATACTTCCGTCGGGAAGCTTCAGTTTTTCCTCTTTGGAGCAGGCAAAGCCGCTGTCCCCATTGGCAGAGAGGCTGCTGGCCGTACCGGGCCTGAGTGCCGTGACATTGGGTATGGGTTTTGTGTCGGTAACGAAGGGGGAGGAGGGGGAGTGGGTGAAGCTGAACGAGGCGGTGGTGGAGGTATTGGAGAGCCACCTGAATGCAGGCGAAGCGGTATTAACGGCGGAGGGGCTGCAGCATTTAAAGGAGGAGGCGCAGAAGGACTGGGGGGAGGTGGAATCGCGCATAGAGGCGGTGCTGGAGGCGGAAATACGTCCGGCCTTAGCGAGGGACGGGGGAGGTGTGGCGCTGGAGCGTTTTGAAGGTGGCGTTGTTTATTTGCATATGCGCGGGGCTTGTGCGGGTTGTCCTTCGGCGCAAATGACATTGAAGATGGGCATAGAGGTGCGCCTTCGGGAGGCCGTCCCTGAGGTGCAGGAGGTGGTAGCCCTCTGAGTTGCCTAAAAAAGTCTCGCCAAAGCTTAAAAGCGGAGCAGGTGGAAGCGGAGCTGCTTGAAGGCCAGTCCAGGGCTTTGCTGAAGGCTTTGCACCTGTTGACGCCCACAGGCGCGCTGAATGCGGATGCGCGCCGCAAGTTAAAGCAGGTAAACCACCTCGTGCGTTTGTTGGAGCCGGCCATAGACGACATTTATGCGCGGCATGCCGAGCCCTGCCTGGTGGATGTGGGCTCCGGCAAGGGTTATTTGGGTTTTGTGTTGCACGAGTTGGTTTTGGCCAGGCGCGGCCGCGGAGTGCTTTATTGTGTGGAATCCAACGCAGAGCTGTTGGCGCGTGCGCAGGCCATGGCCGGTGACTTGGGTTTTTCGAAGCTTCGTTTTGTGGCAAGCCCCATTGCGCAAGCCGTTTTGCCTGAGCGCGTGCACCTGCTGACGGGCCTGCACGCCTGTGACACAGCGACAGACGACGCTTTGGCACGTGCTTTGTTGCTGGGTGTGGAGCATGTGGCGCTGGTGCCCTGTTGTCAGGCCGAGTTGGCGCGTGCCCTGGTTGGCTGCAAGCCGACGGTGCCTGCCTTGCATGCTTTGTTTGCACGGGCCTTGCACCGCCGCGAGTTTGGCTCTCACCTAAGCAATGTGCTGCGTTGTTTGGTGGCCGAGGCCATGGGCTACCAGGTGACGGTGACGGAGTTGGTGGGTTTTGAGCATTCGGTGAAGAATGAGCTTTTGTTGTGCCGCCGCGTCCAGTCGCGCAACCCCAAAGCGCAGCGCCAGTTGTGGGCGCTGTTGGAATTGTTTCCTGTGCAGATGCATTTGTTAAAAGCTTTGGGGTTTTCAACAACCTTGGGGCTTTCCCAAGGTTGTCCTTTGTTGTAAGAAGCGAGGAGTCTATTGTTTACATTTTTAAGAAGGGCCTCCATGAAGCTTGGCAGAAAAGCTTACCCAGCCTTTTTGGCATTGAGTTTGGCCTCAGGTTGGTTGGGGTGTGCACTCAAGCAGGGAGTAGCCGGTGACGCGGAGGAGCAGAGCATTCCTTTGGACGACAAAGCGGTGGCGAAGCCGCCGACAGCGGTGGAGCAGCTGACAAAAGCCGCCAACGAGGGAAATGCGCAGACTCAGTTTGAGCTTGGCGTCATGTACTCCAAAGCCCAGGACAACGAGAAGGCCGTGGAGTGGTTTATAAAAGCCGCAAGCCGCGGGCATGTGGGCGCTCAATACCTGCTGGGTTTTATGTATGACAAAGGCCAGGGCGTGCCCCAGGACGACAAAAAAGCGCTGGAGTGGTACACCCGGGCAGCCAACCAGAAGGACACGGTTTCCCTGTTGAACCTGGGCAAAATGCATTATGTGGGCCGCGGGGTGCCTCAAAACCACAAGAAGGCGGCAGAGTGGTATGCCAAAGCGGCCAACCAGGGCAGCGCGCAGGCGCAATTTAACCTGGGCGACATGTATTTTGCGGGCCAGGGCGTGCCCCAGGACTACAGCAAAGCGGCGGAATGGTACACCAAAGCCGCCAGCCAGGGAATAGCGAAGGCGCAGTTTACCCTCGGGGAAATGTACTCCAATGGCCAGGGCGTGCCCCAAGACTACAGCAAAGCCGTGGAGTGGTACACCAAAGCCGCAGGCCAGGGGCTGGCGGATGCCCCCTACATTCTCGGCCTCATGTATGCCAATGGTGAAGGTGTCGCGCAAGACTACAAAAAAGCCGTGGAGTGGTACACCAAAGCGGCAGAGTTGGGAGACGCGGATGCCCAATACCTGCTTGGCGAAACATACCTCAAAGGGCAAGGCGTCATTCGCGACCACAGCAAGGGTTGCCTGTTGTTGCGCGAGTCCGCGGAACAAGGCCACCCGGGAGCCATTGAGCAATACAACAAGACTTGCTCCAAGTAAGAAGGAGGGGAGGTGGGGGGGGGTGGTTTCTCCCGCTCCCTCTTCCTCTTCCTCTTCCTCTTCCTCTTCCTCTCATTCACCCCCCTATAACTAAAAAACCAGTTATATGGTTATGAGGCTTTCAAAACGTTTTTAAGCTCACCCAGCAAATGTATTTCTGAAAGCACGGCTTTCTCCCAATCACCCAGGTGCAGGCTTTCGTTTTCGGCGTGTGTTAGGGAGGATGGGTCCACGACGCCCAGCAGCAATACAGGGCTTTCGCGTTTTGCGCCCACGGAGGTGGCCCATTGGTTGGCCAGAGGAATGGAAGCGCCGCAGCCGATGGCCAGGGCTTGGCGCCCATAGCCTTGAGTGAGGGCGCGCAGGGCCGCCTGGGCCGGCGGGCTGTCGGCGTCCATGCGCCACCAGGAGCAGTTGTCGTGTTTTTTGAGACTCAAATGCACGCCCCAGGGTGCTGCTGCACGCAGGCGCGCTTCAAGCCAGTCCCCCACCACCTGCGCACTTAACTCGGGCACCGTACGCAGGCTGAGGCGTGCATAGGCGTGGCTGTTTAAAATGTTGCGTGCCTGGGCCTTGGAGGAAGCCTCGAAGGCATTTACCGTCAGCGTCGGGGCATACCAGTTTTGGTGCCAGGGGTTGTTGGCGTTTCCACCTCCTCCTCCCAGCACTTGCACCCCTGGAAGCAACTGGGCCTTAAGCCCAAAGTCCTCCCGCTGAAACGGCAAAGCCAGAAGGCTTTGCTGCTCCGCCTTCGCCAGTGGGCGTATGGGGCCTTCAAGCCGTGGTTTCCCTTCATCGTCCACGAGGGTGGCCAACATTTTGGCCAGTGCCATGGCTGCATCCGGCACGGGGCCGCCCCACAGGCCCGAGTGCAAACTGCTTGTGGAAACCTGCACCTCCACATCCATGATAAAAATGCCGCGCAGAGAGGTTGTCAGCCCGGGAAGCCCTGTATCCGGGTTGCCCGCATCCATAATAACCAGCGCATCCGCGGCCAGGCATTCCGGCTGTGTTTGAAGCAACCCCAAAAGGACGGGAGAGCCGATTTCTTCCTCGCCGTCAAAAATCAACTTCACATTGAGAGGCAGGCTTGGGTGTGCCGCAAGCCAGGCCTCCACGGCGGCCAGGTGCACCACAATGCCGCCCTTGTCGTCGGCGGTGCCGCGCCCATAGAGACGGCCTTCGCGCACCGTTGCGACGAAGGGCGGGCTTTGCCACACAGAAGCCTCGCCGGGTGGCTGCACGTCATAATGGGCATAGAGTGCCACCGTCGGAAGGCCTTTGGCCACATGCCGCTCTGCCACGAGGCACGGTGGGTTGCCGAAGGCCTGCACCTCAAAACCCAGGGCTTTGCATGAAGCCGTCAGGGCCGCCGCTGCTTCTTTCATGGGTGTCGTGTCGAAGCCGTCGAAAGAAATGCTTGGAATGCGCACGAGGGAGGCGAGTGTCTCCAGGTGCCGGGACTTGTGTTTTGAAAAACACGCCATCGCTTGCTTTGGCATGGGCTTTGGGTTTGCACAGTTGTTGTTGTCTGGCAAGGGCTGTGTGTCAGCCCGCTTCCATATGAAGAGCGACAGCCCTTCACCTGCGCCCATGAGAAAAACCGCAGGTTGTCGCGCAACACTCAGGGCTGCATGCTTTTTCAGCACGCCAGGCGGCTTTTCTGTTGTTCACTGCTGTTATCCCACCCAGGCTTTGTCGCCAAAATCTTGCTGAGGCATTTTAACCTGTGTACAGCGTTATCTGCACAGTCATTTTTTCGCATTGAATGTGGAGGCGGTTTCTCTGAGGCGGCAGCCATGAGCCTGTGCTGGAGCTTGATTCTTAGAGAGAGCTGTGCTTGTAGGCGAAAGCAGAGCACAGAAGTTTGCGCCCTTTCAGTTTGGGTTGATTTGTCTTGGAGAACTGGGAATAGCTAATTTGAGTCTTTAAAAAGGAGTTGCTTGTGTTTCGAAAAATCGTTTTTGGAATTGGAATGGGGGCGCTTGCAATTATGATGGGTTGCCCTTCCAGCTATCCCAATTGCAAGGCAGATGATGAATGTGCGGAGAAGGGCGAAGTTTGTGTCCAGGGCACATGCAAAGAATGTGCGACGGATGCGAATTGCAAACTCGGGTTTGTTTGCGATGCGAACCAATGTGTGCCCCGGCCGGAATGCAAGGCGCATACGGATTGTGGTTTTGGAAAAGTGTGCAGAGCACAAAAATGCGTTGAAGATTCTTCCATGAGAGCTCCGGGCTCATGCACAAGCAGCAAGGAATGCTCTCCTGGAGAAGAATGCCAGAATGGGTTTTGTGCAACGCCCCAAGCGGCAACATGCACATTGCCAACCATTTATTTCGGGTTTGACGAGAGCCAGCTCAGCTCCATGGCCCAGTCGGAGTTGTCTTCGTTTGCAAGTTGTTTGAAACGCATTCCTATGTCGCTGAATGTCGAAGGGCATGCGGATGAGCGCGGCACCGAGGAATACAACTTGCAATTGTCCAACCGTCGTGCTGCCTCCGTGAAGCGATATTTAACCACCTTGGGAGTGAATACAAACAACTTAAACACCCTTGGCTATGGCAAAAACCGTCCCGCTGTCCGAGGCTCCAACGAAGATGCCTGGGCCGCCAACCGCCGCGTAGAATTCGTTTCCCGCTAACCCTCAAGGGTCCTTTTGTTCTCTGGCGACTTTCGGCTCGTTTTTGTTCGGGTAAGTGCACTCTCCTCACAAAAGCCTCGCCTCAAGCCACCAGAGAACAAAAATCCTCATTGAGGGAGTGCCACAAACCAGTCCCGAGCTAATTTTCAAGCAAACGCTTAAATTCTTGCTCGTCGAGAATCTGCAGGCCCAGGGCTTTTGCTTTTTGCAGTTTGGAGCCGGCATCCTCGCCGGCGACAACCCAGTCTGTTTTGGCAGAAACGGTTTCGGTGACTTTTCCGCCTCGTTTTTCGATTTCGGCTTTGGCTTGTTCTCGCGACAGGGTGCTTAAGCTTCCGGTGAGCACCACGCGTTTTCCCGAGAGTTGACTTGAGGGTGCGGGGCTTTCCATGGAGAAGGCAATTCCCGCAGCCAGAAAGTCGTTGACGAGTTGGCGGTTGTTGGGGTTGGCGAAGTGCTCGACAATTTCTCGTGCGACTTCCGGACCTATGTCGTGGATGCTGAGGAGTTGCTCAAAGCTTGCTTGCATGAGCGTTTCCATGTCTTTGAAAGTGGCTGCGAGCGTTTTGGCGGTGACTTCGCCGACCTGGTGAATGCCGAGGGCAAAGAGGAAACGCGCAAGGCTGCAGGTTTTTGAGTGCGCAATGGCAGCAAGCAACTTTTGACTGCTTTTTTCTCCCATCAGTGGCAGCGTCATCCATTGGCTTAAGTCCAGGTGATATAAATCAACAAGCCTTTGAATCCGTCCCGATTCGACCAGTTGCTCACACCGTTCCTTGCCCAGCCCTTCAATGTCCATGGCCCTTCGGGAAGCAAAGTGGCGGAGTTTTGCAGAAAGCTGCGCCGGACAAGAAAGCCCTGTGCAGCGAATGACAGCCTGGTTGGGCACGCGATAGACAGCTGCCTGGCAAGAGGGGCATTGGGAGGGGAAGGAGAAGGAGCGTTCCCCCCCATTCCTGCGGCTTTGGATGGGGGCAACAATTTCAGGAATAACGTCACCTGCGCGGCGAACAAAAACCCAGTCATGGATGCGGATGTCTTTGCGCTTCAATTCATCCTCATTGTGCAAGGTGGCGCGCGAAATACACGCGCCGCCGACAACAACCGGGCGCAATATGGCAAAAGGGGTTAACACGCCCGTCCTGCCGACGCCGACTTGAATGTCTTCGACAAAAGTTTCCACTTCCTCAGATGGAAATTTATAAGCAATGGCCCAGCGTGGATTTTTGGAAGCCACCCCCAGACGCTCGCGAAAGGCCGAGTCATTCACCTTCACAACCAGTCCATCCATTTCATAGGGAAGCGTGGTGCGTTTTTGCAGCAGTTGTTGGTAGAAGGCTTGGACTTCTTCAAGTCCTTTGGCACAACACCGCAATGGGTTGACAGGGAGCCCGTGGTTTTCCATCCACTCCAGTTTTTGAAGGTGGGAGTCAAAGTGTTTTCCTTTGGCGACTTCATAGAGAAAAACCGAGAGCGGACGCTCGGCTGTCACGCGAGCGTCCAATTGACGAAGGGAGCCCGCTGCGGCATTGCGTGGATTGGCGAACAGAGGCTCCGCCCGTTGTGCGCGAAGCTCATTCAGTCTTTGAAAATCTGCCTTTTGAATGAAAACTTCGCCGCGCAATTCGAGGATTTCGTCGTTGTGGGCTCCTTGAAGCGTTGGGGGGAGGCTTTGAAGGGTGCGTATGTTGTGCGTAATGTCTTCGCCGACTTCTCCGTTGCCTCGCGTTGAGCCGCGCGTGAGTTGTCCATGCTGATAGATGACGGAAATGGCCAGGCCATCCATTTTGGGCTCGCATACATATTCGACGGAGGTTTCCCCCAAAAACGCACAAACACGTTGGTTAAACTCGCCTAATTCTTCTTTATTAAAAGCATTGGCCAGGGAGAGCATGGGGGGGGAGTGGGAGACTTTTCCAAAACTCTCCAAAGGGAGGCCACCTACACGTTGTGTGGGGGAGTCCGCTGTTTGCAGGCCTGGGTATTGTTTTTCGAGGGCTTCCAGTTCCCTCAGCAATGCGTCATAGGAAACATCGCTGATTTCAGGAGAATCCAAAGTATAATAGAGGTGGTTGTGGTAAGCCAAAAGCTTTTTCAATTCTGCCACACGAAGTTCTGCAACATGCAGAGCGGAATTCATGGTTTGCCCTTCCGTCTTGGATTTTCAGCGCTTGTCCTTGACAAGTGGTTTTCTTTCTACTTAGCCTAATGTCCTCAAGGATGCATGGCACAATTCTCAGGGTGGATTTCCTCGAGGTAGCTGTCGCATACATTCCCCTCATCAGGAATTTTTCACAACATGAGCAAAGCCCGTTCCGAAAAAAACAAATCCATTGAGAATGACAACAACGAAGACACTCAAAGCCGTGCAGGTTCTCAACGCCGCACAAAAACCGACGAAGAAAAAATGACGCGCAAAAAATCCAAGGCAAAAGCCAAAGAAACAGCCGCCGCAGAAGAGCAGAAAACCTTGTCTTTAGAAGAGCCGACCCATCCTGTGAGGGATGAAGAATTTCAGGGCATGCATTTGTGCAACACAGGTGAAGAGTCCCTGGAGTCTCAGGAGGCAGAAAATTCTTCAAGGCAGCTGCAGTCTTTGAGTTTGAATGACTTAAAGCACATGAAAATTACAGAGCTGTCAAAGATGGCTCACGAGTTGGGTGTTTATGATGCGCAAGGCTTAAAGAAGCAGGAGCTGTTGTTTTCTGTTTTGTCGAATGTGGCAGAGAAGCATTATGAAGTGCGTGCCGAAGGTGTCATGGAGCTTTTGTCGGACGGCTATGGTTTTTTGCGCTCCGCGGACTCTGACTACCAACCCAGCCCGGATGATATTTATGTTTCGCCCTCTCAGGTGCGGCGGTTTAATTTACGCCCGGGCGACACCGTCACTGGCCCCATTCGACAGCCGCGGGAGGGGGAGCGTTTTTTTGCGTTGCAGCGTGTTGACCAGATTAATTTTGCAGACCCGCTTTCTGCGGACGTGAAAGAGCGGATTCTCTTCGACAACTTAACGCCCCTCTATCCAACGCAGAAGCTGACGTTGGAGCATGAGTCCAGCGAGCTGACCACGCGCATTATTGACATGTTTTGTCCCATTGGTTTGGGCCAGCGCTGCTTAATTGTGGCGCCGCCCAAGGCAGGAAAAACGGTTTTGCTGCAAAACATTGCGCATGCCATTTCCAAAAACCACCCGGACATTTTTTTGATTGTTTTGTTGGTGGATGAGCGTCCTGAGGAAGTGACGGACATGCAGCGAAGTGTGCGCGGGGAAGTGGTGTCTTCGACGTTTGATGAGCCTGCGACGCGGCATGTGCAGGTTGCGGAAATGGTGATTGACAAAGCCAAGAGGCTGGTTGAGCAAAAGCACCACGTCTGCATTTTGTTGGACTCCATTACCCGGCTTGCCCGCGCCTACAACACGGTGGTTCCTCCCTCGGGGAAAATTCTTTCGGGTGGAGTGGATGCCAATGCTTTGCACAAGCCGAAGCGTTTTTTCGGTGCGGCGCGCAACATTGAAGAGGGCGGCTCGCTGACCATTATAGGCACAGCGCTCATTGACACAGGAAGCCGCATGGACGAAGTCATTTTTGAAGAATTCAAAGGGACAGGAAATTCTGAAATTGTCTTGGACAGAAAATTGTTTGAAAAACGCATTTTCCCTTGTCTCGACATCAACCGCTCTGGAACGCGCAAGGAAGAGTTGTTGTTGCCGCAGACAGATCTTGTCCGCATCACCGCGCTGCGCCAGGTGTTGCACCCCTTCACACCCATTGATGCGATGGAATTTGTTCTGAAGCACATGCGCCCCACCAAATCCAACGCAGAATTTTTGGGCTCCATGAATCGTTAAAGGGTTTTCCCCCTCTTCCACTGCTCGCCTAATCCGGTCTGGGCTCCTCCGGGCCCAGCGTCAAGGCCTGCGCGCCTGTATCCGTCACCAACACCGTATGCTCGAATTGGGCTGTGCGGGCCAAGTCTTCCGTAACCGCCGTCCACCCATCGTTCCAATGGTCGGCATGTGGGCTGCCCAGAGTAATCATCGGCTCAATGGTGAAAGTCATTCCCGGCGTCATAAGTGTTGTGGCCGCAGGGTCATCCACGTGTGGAATTTGCAGTCCTGTTTGAAAGACATCGCCGATGCCGTGGCCGCAATAGTCGCTGACAACACCCATGCCATGGGAATGGGCATAGGTTTGTATGGCCTGGCCGATGGTGCGGATGGGGAGGCCTGGTTTGACGGCGCGGATGCCTTGCCAGAGGGCTTCGTGGGCGACGCGGATGAGGTTTGTGGAGCGCTCATCAATGCTGCCCACGGCGAAGGTGGCGTTGGTGTCGCCGTGCATACCCTCGAGGAAGAGGGTGACGTCGATGTTGAGGATGTCGCCGTCCTGGAGGGGGCGGCTGTCGGGGATGCCGTGGCAGATGACTTCATTGGCGGAGGTGCAGATGGATTTGGGAAAGCCGCGGTAGTTGAGGGTGCTCGGGTAAGCACCGAGTGAAACAATGGCTTCGTGCGCAATACCGTCCAATGCATCTGTGGTGATGCCGGGTTGGATGGCTTCGCTGACGAGTTTCAAAACTTTGGCCGCAGCCTGGCAGGCTTTGCGAAGTCTTGTGAGCTCTTCTTCGTTGAGAATTTTGTAAGCATTGCCACGTCCAGGGCAACCACTTAGAGCATAGTCCGGCGCGGCAATATGCGAAGGGACAGTGCGCCTTGGGCTGACTTTTCCGGGTTGGATGCGGTGGAGCTCATTGCGTTTTCGCTCTTCGCGCCATTCTCTGTTGTCGGATTCTTTGTGGCAGCGTTTGTATTTGAGAGTGCTTCCGCACCAGCACCCGTCATTTGGGCGGAGATAAAAGCGCATGGGTGTTTTGTGAGGAGGCGTAGGCATGGAGCTTGTCGTGGCAGAAGTTTCACGAAAGCTCCTAGCAGGAAATGTTGTGGAGGGCACAAGCTTTCTGGGGCGTTCTCTCAATGAGTACTTTAAGCTTTTTGTGCGCGGATGTGGCGTTCACTCAGGACGCGGCAAAAGCCACAAAAGATGGCTTCCGCATTCCCTTGAGAAAGTGTCCAGGGGGGATACATGGCGCAGCGTGGATCCAAACAATGATACAGTCCGAAGCTGTGCCCCAATTCAGCGAGGGCCAGACGAAAAACCTGTTTTTTGAGCGGCTCAAGTTCTTCGTGGGGGGGGAGGCTTAAGAGGGTGCGCATGTCTTTGGGGTGACTTAAGCCCAATGTAGGAAGTTCTCCGGTGAGGAGTTTGCGTGTTTTGAGTTTTCGTTGCGTCAGGTAGAGAATTCTGTCGTTGGGCAGGCTGTCGACTTTGGGTGCTTTGGAGAGCAACTCGTGAGCATCCACAGGGTTGTCTGTCGCTAAAGGCCATCGCACTTGTCCTGCGAGCTCACAGCCTATGCCAAACGAAGTATACAAATGGCGCCTGAGCGCATTGAGAAACTTGGGCTCATATTCTTCGAAGTGTGCAATGCGGATCATAAAGCTTTTTTCTTTGAGCTGGAGGAGCGTGGGGAGGTTTTGTGGGCGGTGCCGGTGGCGCCGGTGGTTTTGTTTTTGGCGTTTTTGGCATTTGGGGTGGCGGCTTCTTTCCGGGTTTTCTTTGTTGCGGAGGGTTTGGCTGAGGCAGAGGGTTTCGTTGCAGCGGAGGATTTTGTTGCAGCAGGAGGTTTTGCCGAAGCCTGTTTCTTTGAAGTGTGTTTGCTGGTTTTGGAGGGGCTTTTTTTGCCTGTTTTGCCGGCTTTTTCTTTGGCGGCAGAAACTTTTTCAAAAGAGACGAAGTCCATTTCGTCCTCTTCAGAGTCTTGAGCCAGCGCCTCGAGGCTTTCTTCTTCCAATTCGTCTTCTTCGGGGTTGTCCTCTTCTGCGTTGTCTTCTTCTGAGTCGCCTTCTTCCAGCTCTTCGAGAAGCACTTCTTCTTCCAGAGGGAGAAAATCCGTTTCCAAAGAGACTTCAAGTCCCAGCTGAAACTCTTCCACCGTGCGTCGGGGGCGGACTTTGCCCAGAGGAAACAGGACGACGTCAATGGTGTCTTCCGCATCACACGGCTCCATTTCCAGAGCGGCGGCCATTTCCTCGACAAGCATGCCTCGTGCGTTGTTATAAAGCTCTCTTTCTTTGGTGGGCAGCGGGCGCAACTCGGAGAGCACCTGAAGTGCTTTGACAACCTCAGCCAACCCCATGAGGCTCCCGCGCGACATATGCTCCGTATTGGTACGTGCACGTGTTTTCCAATCCAACGAGGCCTTGTCGCTGTCGGATTTCAGGAATTCGAGAATGGTCAGCACTTCGTCGCGCGTTGCAATTTTGCGCAGGCCGATGCGGATGGCTTTTTCGGTGGGCACCATGACTTTGGCCCCGTCGCTTTGGCGGACGAGCTGGACAAAGAGCAGTTTTTGGTTTGCGACTTCTTTCTCCTCTATCCCCGTAATGTTGCAAAGGCCTTGGTTGGGATAGACGACGGCCTCTCCAATAGAAAACGGAAGTGAAGTGTTTTCAGCCATGTTTGCCTTTCAAATAAGAGGCTGTTGTCTCGCAAGAGTGTTTTTTCCAGGCCCCTGAGTTTAGCCACTGCATTTGTATATTCTACACATTGCGCCTTTGGACATGTCGCGCATGCAGTCATAAACCATAACCACATAAGAAAACAGAATGTTTTTCGCATTTCTCCATGGGGGCCGGGGAGGGAGCGGTGGTGGGTGTACGGAAAAAAGAGACACTTTTCAGCGAATAATGGATGAAAAGTGGAAAAAAGTGGAAAACAGTGGATAAAGGAGCCAAGAGCGAAGCAAAAGAGGAAGAGAAGGAAGCGAAAGAGAAGAAAGGGCAAGTTTGTGTTCCGCGGGGTTTATGAGCATCAAATTGACTCAAAAGGGCGCACCAGTTTCCCCTCCAAGATGAGGGAAATTCTGTTGGCCTCCAGTGAGGACAAACTCATTGTGACGACGGCCCTGGACGCGTGTCTGCACGCCTATCCGCTGAAAGAGTGGGAGCAGTTGGAGCAGGCGCTCGCCAAGCGCAACCCCATGGAGCTTGGAGTGAAAACCTTAATGCGTCTCTATGTCGCCAATGCGCAGGAATGTCCGCTCGACAAGCTGGGGCGCGTGTTGATTCCGCAGGCTTTGCGCGCGCACGCGCAGCTTGAAAAAGAAGTGTTGTGGGTAGGCATGGTGAGGGTGATTGAGCTTTGGTCCAAAGGGGGGTGGGAGAAGGCGCAGAAGGAGGCGAGGGAGACGGTGGAGTCCGCTTCGGTGTTGAGTGTTTTGGCAGAATTGCGCCGCAGTTGAAAGGAGCCTTCGTGAATTCATTTCCAGTAGTCTTTTCAATTGAAGCCGATGGGGTGGCCGTTGCGCGCCTGGAAGGGGAAATAGGCCGCAACGAAATGAAGGCGGTGGTTGAGGCGCTTGGGCGTTTGCTTGCGCGCGGCATTTTCGAGTTTGTGGTGGACTTTTCAGAAGTCACCCACGTGGACTACCGCAGCCTGCATTCTCTGGTACGCTTTGCACAGACTCTGCAGCAGCTTGGAGGAGAGCTGAAAGTTTGCGGCCTGTCCTCCTACCTCTATGCGATTTTTTGCTCCACAGGCGCCCAGGAAGTTTTCCATTATTATGAAGGCATTTGGCCTGCGCGCGCCTCTTTTGGCCATTTGGCCGTAGCCGAGGGGGCAAGGCTTTGGCCTTGAGAGTGTGTGGAAGGTTTTGGACACCAGAGTGTTTTGTTGGAGGAGGCCTTAAGCGTGTTAAAGCCCCAGCCTGGAAAAACACTCATTGATGCCACCTTGGGGGCGGGGGGGCATGCGCAGGCCCTGCTTCAGCACGGCGCCCAGGTAATAGGCATTGAGCAGGACAGGGAGGCGCTCCATTTTTCCAGGCAGCGTCTGCAAAGTTTTGGCTCCCAATTTGAGGGAGTGCACGGAAACTTTGCTGAAGTGCTGGAGACGCTTTCGCCATGCGACGGACTGCTTATGGATTTGGGCATTTCTTCAAGGCAGCTGGAGGCGGGGGAGAGGGGTTTCTCATTCCAGAAAAACGGCCCGTTGGACATGCGCATGTCCCAGGAAGGGAAAACAGCCGCTCAGCTGATTGCGCTTTTAGACGAAAAAAGTTTGGCAGCCATTTTGAGAAACTTTGGCGAGGAGCGTTTTGCCAGAAGCATTGCGCGAGAATTCAAAAAACAACTTCCGAAAACCACTTTTGAAGCGGCCTCCTGCGTTGAGCGCGCGGTGCCCCGCGCCATGTGGCCTCGAAAAATTCATGTGGCGACGAAGTCCTTTCAGGCCTTGCGCATTGCGGTGAACAGAGAGTTGGAAGTGCTGGACTTGGCTTTGAAGAGCCTTCACCGGTGCCTCAAGCCTGGCGGTGTTGCGGCCGTCATTTCCTTCCATTCTCTGGAAGACAGGCTGGTGAAGCAGACATTTCTTTCCTTGTGCGGGAAGACACCGCTTTTGGCACAGCAGGCCCGCCTGCCCATTGCGGGCGCATTTTTGAAGGAGGCCGCGTTTTCGCTTTTGACGCCCAAAGCCATTCGCCCTTCAGAGCAGGAAGTGAGTGCAAACCCACGTGCGCGCAGCGCGAAGTTGCGCGCCATTGTGAGGCGGGTTTAGACATGGCCCTGGTTATTTCCAAACGTTTTGAAACGACACTCAGCGGCATTTTATGGGAGGTATTGCCGTTTGTTTTGTTATGGGTGGCGGTGGTGTGCCTGGGGGTGGTTTACGTCTCCTCCCACGTTATGGCCGTGAAGATGGGTTATGAGCTTTCCACCTTAGAGCAGCAGAAGCAGAAACTCGAGCGCGAGCATGCCATACTCAAGTTGGAATTGACGACACTTAAGTCTCCCATGCGGCTTGAGAAGTTGGCCAGAGAGCGGGAGGGGATGAAGGCGCCTTCGCCAGGCAGCGTCATTCGCTTAGAGCCCCTATGAGTTTTCGCGACGCCAAACGCATTTCCGAAAAGTCGCCTTTGCAGTGGATGCGCCTGCGCGTGTTTTTGGCTGGCAGCTTTTTTTTGTTGGCGCTTGCAGCTGTTTGGAGCCGAGCCGCTTTTTTGCAGATTGAGCAGAACGACAGTTTGAGAAGCATGGCCGAAGAGCAATACCTGCGCGCCATAGAAATACCCGCCAGGAGAGGGATGATTGTCGACAGGCATGGAGCTGCTTTGGCGCAGAGTGTGGATGTGGATTCCATTTGGGTGGACCCCGAGCAGCTGCCTTCGCGTGCGGACGCGGCCAGACTTTTGGCGCAGCATTTGAAGTTGGACGAGAAGGAGTTGCTTGGGCGTTTGACGCGCTCACGCAGGTTTGCATGGATAAAGCGCCAGGCCAACCAGAGCGAGGTAAGCAAAGTCCAGGCACTGCATTTGCCGGGCGTGCATTTTACGAAGGAGCCCAAGCGTTATTACCCCCACAGAGAGTTGGCAGCACAACTGGTGGGGGTGGTGGGGGTGGATGGCCACGGCTTAGAAGGCATAGAGTGGGCATACGAGAGGGAGCTTTCGGGAGAAAACATTCGACGCGAAAGCATACGGGATGCGAAGGGCCGGAAACTGGCCACCAACCCGCTCGAAAACTGGAGCATACTGGAAGGTGCGAAGGTTGTTTTGACGATTGACAGAAACATTCAAAGAGTCGCCGAGAAGGCGCTTGCGAAAGGGGTGTTGGAAACCAGGGCGGTTGCCGGAATGGCTGTGGTGATGGATGCCCAGACTTCAGAGTTGCTGGCCGTTGCCAACTACCCCCTCTTCAACCCGAACCTTGCAACGGGTGCTTCCAAGGCCGCCTTACGCAACCGTGCCCTCGTTGACTTGTTTGAGCCGGGCTCCACCTTTAAGCCTTTTGTGGTTGCGGCGGCCATGGAAGAAAAACGCATTCGGGCCGACACCCTTTGGGACTGTGAAAAAGGGCGCTGGTTGGTTGGAAAAAAGTTTATTCATGACACCCACCCCTACAAGCAATTGAGCACACACCAGGTTTTGCAAGTATCCTCCAACATTGGCGTAGGGAAGATAGGCCAGGTTTTGGGGCGTGAAAAATTGCATGAATATGCAAAAAGCTTTGGTTTTGGAGAAAAGCCGCAGACAGGTTTGCCTGGAGAAGCCAGGGGTTTGTTGCCCTACCCCCAGGCGGAAGTGTCCCTGGTCAACCAGGCTTTTGGGCAAGGCTTGAGTGTGTCAGCCATCCAAATGGCTGCAGCCTATGGTGTTTTGGCGAATGGTGGTTTATGGAAGCCCCCCCAGATGGTTTCAAAACTTGTGGACTCTGAAGGAAATGTCCTATGGGAGAATCAGCCGCGAGTGCTTCGGCGTGTTATATCCGAGTCGGTGGCGAAGTCGGTGGTGGCGATGTTGGAAAGTGTGGTTGAGAAAGGAGGAACAGGAACGCAAGCCAGGTTAGAAGAATACCGCCTTGCGGGCAAAACAGGGACAGCCCAGAAGGCGGACCCTGTGGCGCGAGGTTATTCGGACAAGCGCATTGCTTCCTTCATGGGGCTGGGGCCGTCGGAGGCGCCGAAGGTGGTGATAGCGGTGGTGATAGACGAGCCACAGACAGAGGTATTTGGAGGGAAGGTGGCGGCGCCGGTTTTTAGGGAAATTGCAGCAGAGGTATTGCCTTATTTAGGGGTTTCTCCAATAAAAATACCACAGGCAGCCATTCCTGTGGCAGTGTTGTCCAAGGTCCCTGAGGCACCGCAGAAGTCCGCGGTTGTTGAGGCCATTGAGCGTATGCAGACAGTAACAGAGGCAGATGAGGATGAGGAGGGTTGGGTGAGAGTCCCTGAAGTCCGGGGGCTGTGGGGGAGGCAGGCAGTTCAGGAAGTGTTGTCATCGGCGTTGACGCCACAAATTTATGGGAGTGGAAAAGTTGCGATGCAAAGGCCACCTGCTGGAGTTTTGGCCCCCAGGGGCACACAGGTTCTATTGGAATTAAAGACTTCTGTTCCCACAACTTCGCGCTGAAGCGTTGAAAGAATTTACACATGAAGCTTAAAGATCTCTTGGCAGGCGTAGGTGTTGACTCTGTCCTAACTTCGAAGGTTAAAGCCGAAGTGCAGGGGCTTTGCACCGACTCACGCAAGACAAAGGAAGGCGATCTCTTCATTGCCCTTCCTGGCACACACACGGATGGCTCTGCTCACATTGCGGAAGCCATTAACCGTGGAGCTGTGGCTGTTGTCAGCGAAAAAGAATTGGGCGAAACAAAAATTCCTGCGTTTGTGGTTTCCTCCGCACGCAAGGCATTGGCCGTGTTGGCCGCCAACTACCACAGACACCCCGCGGACTCTTTGGATTTGATTGGGGTGACGGGAACCAACGGCAAAACCACCGTGGCCTGGTTGGTGGAGTCCATTTGTGCGGCAGGTGGCTCTTCCACGGGGCTTCTGGGCACCATCGCCAACCGCTATGCAGGCAAGTCCTTCGAGCCAAACTACACGACGCCTGAGCCCATTGAGCTGCAGGGATATTTGCGGAAGATGGTGGACGCGGACGTGGAAACCGTCGTCATGGAAGTCAGCAGCCATGCACTCTCTCAGGAGCGTGTGCACGGGCTGACATTTCGCTCCGCCGCCTTCATGAATTTGTCCAGAGACCATTTGGACTACCACAGAGACATGGAGGACTACTTCCAGGCCAAACGCAAACTCTTCTGCGAAAACCTCTCCTCAGGCGGTGTAGCGGTTGTGTCCGCAGAAGACAGCTATGCCTTGCGCATTTTCAACGAGTTTCGCGCGCAACGCCGCACGGCCTGGAAATTTTCTCTTGAAGAGGGCGCGGAGTTGTTTGCTGTCAATGCAAGCTTCAGCGCAGAAGGCATTGTGGCCACACTCAAGACGCCGGCGGGCGACATTCCGATAAAGAGTCAGCTTGTGGGTGCGCACAACCTGGAGAACATTATGGCGGCGGCAGGTTTGACATTGTCGCTGGGCTTTTCGCGCAAGGACGTGCAAGTGGGTGTAGAAAGCATGAAGCACATTCCGGGCCGCATGGAGAAGATGGTGGCAGGAGGGGTGACGGTGCTGGTGGATTATGCGCACACGGATGCCGCCTTGCGCAGTGCCTTGCTGTCCGCCCGAAAAATATGCACAGGCAAACTCACCGTGGTATTCGGCTGCGCAGGAGAGAGAGACCACGGCAAGCGTCCCCTCATGGGGGAGGTGGCGGCGGAGGTGGCGGACTTACCCATTTTGACGACGGACAACTCCCGCTCCGAAGACGCCGAAGACATTGTCGCCGAAATTGTACCGGGGTTGGAGAAGCACAGCCTAAGAAGAGTCAGCGTCGCCAAAGTCCGCTCCGGCGAGCGCGGTTATGTTATAGAGTTAAACCGTGCCCAGGCCATTCAAACAGCCATTTTACTGGCAAAACCGGGCGACGTCCTTCTCATTGCAGGCAAAGGCCACGAGCGCTACCAGGAAGACAACGGCACGCGTAAGCCTTTTAATGACTTAGAAGAGGCACGCAAAGCCTTCGAGGGAATTTCCTAGGCATGGCCTGTTTTTCACTCGCAGAGGTGGTGTTGACAACCCAGGCAGTGCAGGCATGCTTAAACCGTGAGGCTTTGTCTTCAAGCGCGCCCATGTTTTCAAGCGTGTCCACCGACACCAGGACACTTCAACCCGGCGCCCTTTTTGTGGCGCTTCAAGGCGAAAACCACGACGGACAAGCTTTTGTGGCCCAGGCCTGCCAGAAGGGCGCGCGCGGCGCTTTGGTGCTTCGCGGTTTTGTGCCTAAAGGGTTGCCGGCGGATTTTGTTTTGCTGGAAGTGGAAGACAGCCAGAAGGCCCTGGGCCAGCTGGCCCGCTTCCACCGCCAAAGGCACCCCATTCCCCTCGGCGCCATTACCGGCTCCAACGGAAAAACCACCACCAAAGAGTTGGTGGCCTCCATTCTCAAACAGCGCGGCGAGGCCCTGGCCACCGAAGGCAACCTCAACAATGAAGTGGGCCTTCCGCTGACTTTGTTTGGTTTGTCCTCCTTGCATTGGGCAGGGGTGGTGGAAATGGGGATGAGCAACCCCGGCGAAATTTCGCGCCTTGCAGCCATTGCCGCACCCAACGTCGGACTCATAACCTCCATTCACGAAGCCCACCTCGCAGGTTTGGGCAGCCTCGAAGCCATTGCCCAGGCCAAAGGCGAGTTGTTTGAAGCCCTGCCACCGGAGGCGACAGCCCTCATATGCATAGACGAGCCCAAAATTGTACAGCAAGCCCGGCGCACTTTGGCCAAACCCTTTTGTTATGGCCAAAGCGAGGGTGCCCACTTGCAACTTGTGGAGGTGCTGCCGCTGGGCCTGCGAGGGCAGTGTTTGCGCTGGAAGTGGAAGGGGGAAGCGGTGGAGGCGCACCTGCCTCTGCTGGGTACACACAACGCCCTCAACGCGACGGCCGCTTTGGCCATGGGCCTTGCTTTGGGTTGCGAGGTGGACGAGTGCCGGCGAGGCCTTGAAGCGGCGCAAGCGGTGCCGCGCCGCCTGAGTTTACGCAAGGGTTTTTCAGGCACACGCATACTCGACGACTGCTACAACGCCAACCCCGCCTCCATGCAGGCCGCCATACACACCGCGGCGCAATTGGCTTTGCCCAAGCTTCCCGTGCTGGTGCTGGGCGACATGTTGGAGTTGGGCGAAAGCGAAGAAAAAGCCCATACCCACATGGGGAAGCTGGCCGCAACACACGCGAGAGTGGCAGTGTTTATAGGAAGGCGCATGCGTTTTGCCTGGGAGGAAGCGCACAGGCAGCTGGGGGAAGCGGCCCTGTGGTTTGAAGACGTGGAAGGCGCATGGGAGGAGGAGAAGCTTCAGCGTTTGTTGCACCTGTCGGAGGGGGAGGTGGTGTTGGTGAAGGCAAGCCGCGGCATGCGCCTGGAGCGTATGGTGGAGGCACTGGTTTTGAAGGAAAAAGACGACAACAACCCAGGAGACGCTGCATGCTTTATGCACTCTACACCCTCCTAGAAAACACAGAGTTGGCGCGCTGGCTGAATTTCCTGCGCTACCCCACCTTCCGCATTATAGCCGCGGGTGTCACCGCACTTGCGCTGGGCATGCTGCTGGGCCCCACACTCATTAAGCGACTGCGTTTTGCCCAGCATGGACAAGACAATGTGCGCGAGGACACTCCCGAAGGACACCAGAAAAAAAAGGGCACACCCACCCTGGGCGGCACCCTGGTGCTGGGCTGTTTTTTCCTCGCCACTTTGCTGTTTGCGGACTTAAACTCCCGCCCTGTGTGGGCCGTCTTGTGGGTAACCGGCACTTTCGGCGGCATTGGTTTTTTGGACGACTATTTAAAACTCTCCAAGCGCAACTCCAAGGGTTTGCCGGGGCGCTACAAACTGCTTTTGCAGACAGCCTCCTATTTGGTGGCCATGTTTTTTATTCTCTCTTCATGGGAGGGTGGCCTTCCGCACTTGCTTGTGGACACCAAAATTGTGGTGCCCTTTGTGCCCACGCGCTGGTTAAACCCGGACTTGGGTTGGGGCTATTTGCTTTTGGGCTGGTTGCTTCTGGTGGGCACCTCCAACGCCGTCAACCTGACAGACGGCTTGGACGGCCTGGCCATTTCCCCCACCATTGTTTCAGCCGTTGTGTTTGCGGTGCTGTGTTATGTGGGCGGAAGCGCCGTGGCCATTGCCGACTGGGCGCCCGGCGCTGAGGGCCAGCGCCTGGTGGGTGTGCCCATTTACCAATACCTGGGCATTCCTCCGGTGGCAGGGGGGGCGGAGTTGGCGGTGGTATGCGCAGCCATGGTGGGCGCAGGCATTTCCTTCCTCTGGTTTAACACCTACCCCGCCTCCATTTTTATGGGCGACGTAGGCTCCCTGGCCCTGGGTGGTGCCCTGGGCAGCCTGGCCATGTTAAGCAAAAACGAGTTGGTTTCCGCCATCATCCACGGCGTGTTTTTGGTGGAGGCTTTGTCGGTGGTGTTGCAGGTGCTTTCCTTCAAAACGACAGGGCGCCGCATTTTCCGCATGGCGCCGGTGCACCACCACTTTGAGTTGAAGGGCTGGGCGGAGCCCAAAATTATTGTGCGGTTTTGGATTATGTCCATTATGTGTGGAGGAGTGGCGTTGCTTGCGTTGAAACTGAGGTAGCGAGGAAACAAAGTGCCTTTGCCTCCCATGCGTTTTTCCAGCCTCCCTTCAAAAGCCCTCGTGTTGGGTTTGGGAAAGAGTGGGCATTCTGCGGTAAGGCTTTTGCGCCAAAAGGGAGTGGAGGTGTTGGCCGTAGACGAAAACCCCTCCCTCGAAGTGGCACCCCTTCAAGCCCTGGGTGCAAAGCTGAAGCTGGGGCCTTTGTCCCCGCATTTTTGGGAAGAGGAAGAGGTGGCCATATTAAGCCCCGGCTGGCCCCCCGCCTCTTTCGCCTGCCAGGAAATTTTAAAGCACGGCCTTCCCCTCTGGGGCGAAGTGGAATTGGCCTTTCGCTGTTTGCCAGAGGGCGCGGGCCCGCTTTTGGGCATTACAGGCACCAACGGCAAAAGCACCACCACCGCCTTGCTGGGCCACCTCCTTAGCCAAACCCAGCCCTCCGTTTTTGTGGGAGGCAATTTGGGGCGTCCTTTGTCTGAAGCCTGCGCAGAAACTTTTTCAGTGCACGCCGTGGAGCTTTCCAGCTACCAACTGGAAACCTTGTTTGAGGCCCATTTTTTGGGTGCCGCCTGGCTAAACCTCTCGGCAGACCACCTCGCACGCTACGGCACCATGGAGGCTTATGAAGCAGCCAAACTGCACATTTTCGAGCGCCCACCTCCAGGCGCCTATGCCGTGCTGAATGCGGACGACAAGCATGTGTGGAAACACGCCGAAGCCTTGCAGGCACAGGGACGCGCCCTCTGGGGTTTTTCTTTGGTGTTGGACAAACCCGAAAACGCCGCGGGTTGGGCCCAAGGCGTGGCGGGTGGAATGGCTTTGCACACGCCGCAAGGCCTGCACTTTTTGCCCCTCACCAACCGCTCCCTGCGCGGGCGCCACAACCTTTCCAACGCCATGGCCGCTGTATGTATGGCCCATGCCTATGGTTTGCCTGTGCCGGCTTTGGCCCGGGGCCTAAACAGCTTTCAGGGCTTGCCGCACCGCCTGGAGTTTGTGCGCGAATTGGACGGCGTCGAGTGGATAAATGACTCCAAGGCAACCAATGTGGACTCCACCCTCGTCGCCCTCGAAGCCGTGGACGCCCCCCTGTGGCTGATTGCGGGAGGCCGTGGAAAAGGCGCCTCATATCAACCCCTTGTAAATGCTTCGCGCAAAAAAGTGTTGGGCGTCCTCACAGTGGGGGAAGATGCACCTGTGCTGGCGGAAGCTTTTGCTGGAGAAACAGACGTGGTGGATTGTGGAACACTCAAAGAGGCGGTGTTGCGGGCGAGGCATTTGGCCAAGCCCGGAGAGGTGGTGTTGTTGTCTCCGGCCTGCGCCTCTTGGGACCAGTTTAAAAACTTTGAAGAGCGCGGTGAGTTGTTTCGCCAGTGTGTGGAGGCCTTGTGAGCGAAAGCAAGGAAGCCAAATGGGACAAGGGGTTGTTGGTGGCGGTGCTTGCGCTTTCGGCCATTGGCCTGGTGATGGTGTATTCCTCGAGTGCCATTCTCGCCTATGAGCGCACCGGCGACAGTTTTTATTTTTTGAAGAAGCAGGCCTTTGCCGCAGGCATGGGTTTTTTGGCTTTGGTGCTGGCTTTGAAACTGGGCTACCGCCGACTTGCGCGCCTGGCCTACCCGCTGCTTTTGTTGGCCGTCGTGTTGATGGTGCTGGTGTTAATTCCCGGCATTGGCGTCAAAGCCGGAGGTGCCTACCGTTGGATGCGTTTAGGCGGGTTTTCTTTTCAGCCCTCCGAGTTTGCCAAGCTGGTTTGGGTGATTTACCTGGCCTACTCGCTGGCCAAAAAGCGCGAGAAAGTGCGCTCCTTCTCCATTGGTTTTTTGCCGCACGTTTTGCTTGCGGGCCTTCTGGTGGGCCTGTGCATGTTGGAGCCTGACTTCGGCAGCTCCGTGGCACTGCTGTTTTTAATGTTTGTCATGCTGTTTGCGGCAGGCGCCAAACTTTCCTATTTGGTGGGCTCCGTGCTTTTGGCCATTCCGTTTGCTTACCACGCCATCACCTCCTCCCCCTACCGCTACCAACGCATTATGTCCTTCTTGGATCCATGGGCAAACCGCCAGGGAGCGGGCTACCAGGTGGCCGAGTCCCTCATGTCCGTGGGCTCCGGCGGCCTGTGGGGGCTGGGCCTGGGGGAGGGGAGGCAGAAGTTGTTTTTCCTCCCGGAAGCGCACTCGGACTTTGTCTTCGCCATTTTGGGAGAAGAGTTGGGCCTTTGGGGAGTGACGCTTGTCATTCTTTTATACGCCCTGGTTATTTGGCGCGGCGTACGCATTGCGCTTAAAGCGACGGAGCCCTTTGGTTGTTATTTGGCCTTGGGGATAACGACGCTGTTTGCTTTCCATGCCGTGGTGAATATGTCGGTTGTTTTGGGTTTGCTTCCCACCAAAGGGTTGACGCTGCCCTTCATTTCCTACGGCGGCTCCTCGTTGATGGTGTGTTTGGCCGCGGCGGGCGTTTTGCTGTCCATTTCTGCAAGCACAGGCCGGGAATACCAAAGAAGCACAGTTGAAGTTTTCAACTCCAAACATTCACCACGCGTGGTTGAGGCACCGTTATGAAACTTCTCGTCGCCGGTGGGGGGACAGGGGGCCACATTTTTCCGGGCATTGCCGTCGCCGAAGAGTTGACGACGCGCGCGCCCAACAATGAAGTTGTTTTTGTGGGCACACAGCAGGGCATGGAAGCCAAGGTGGTGCCCCAGGCAGGCTTCAGGCTGCGCACCATTCCTTCGCGCGGACTCAAGCGCGTCGGTTTTTGGAAGAAGGTGAAGGGGCTGTTGCTGTTGCCCTTCTCCTTCCTCGCGGCGCTTCGGGTGTTGTGGGCAGAAAAACCGGACTTCGTTTTGGGCGTGGGCGGCTATTCCTCAGGCCCTCTGGTGCTGACAGCTGCGTTTTTGAGAATACCGACGGCCATACAGGAGCAGAATGCGGCGGCGGGGGTGACAAACCGCATATTGGGGCGTTTTGTGAGGGCGGTTTTTCTGGCTTTTGAGCAGGCAGCCAAGGATTTTCCCGCGCGCAAAGTGCATGTGGTGGGAAACCCCGTGCGCCGAAAACTTTTCGACAACTACCTGCGCTCCAGCTCCCCCCACCCCGGTTTTAACATTCTGGTGTTTGGTGGAAGCCAGGGCGCCCGCAGCATTAACCTGCGTATGAAAGAGGCGCTGGCTTTTTTGGAGGACTTAAAAGGAGAGCTGCACTTTGTACACCAGACAGGGAAAAACGACTTGGACGAGGTGAAAACCGCCTATGCCGAGCGCCATTTTTCCGCCGAGGTGTTGCCGTTTATTGACGACATGTCCGCGGTATACGCGCGCTCCGAGTTGATTGTATGCCGTGCAGGCGCGGTGACTTTGGCGGAGTTAACGGTTTGCAAGAAACCCTCCATCCTCATTCCCTTCCCCTATGCGGCGGATGACCACCAGACAAAAAATGCGAAGGCCATGGAGGAGGCGGGGGCGGCGGTGGTATTGCTGGAGTCCGAGTTGACGGGGGAGCGGTTGGCGGCAGAAATTCGAGCGCTTTTGAAGGAGCCGGAGCGGCGTTTGTGTATGGAGCGTAAAGCGGGACTCATGGGGCGTCCGGAGGCGGCGAAGGAGCTGGTGGACACCTGCGCGGTGCTGACATATGGGAAAAAGAGACTGATGACTTCGGAGGAGGAGCCATGAAGCCCCTTTCGAGCCGTTTTAAGACGAGGCATTCAGCCCGCGTGCATTTTGTAGGCATAGGCGGTGTCGGCATGTGCGGCATTGCCGAGGTGCTGGTGAATTTGGGCTATGCCGTTTCAGGCTCCGACATGAAGTCCACAGAGGTGACAAAGCGCCTTGAAGCGCTGGGCGCTGTTGTGAGCCAGGGGCATAACAAAGAGAATTTGAAAGAAGTGGACGTGGTGGTGGTTTCCTCGGCCATAAAAAAAGACAACCCGGAAGTGCTTGCGGCCAAAGAAGCCAAAATTCCCGTCATTGCGCGCGCGGAAATGCTGGCGGAACTCATGCGCCTTAAATATGCCGTGGCCATTGCCGGCTCCCACGGGAAAACGACGACGACTTCCATGGTGGCCACCGTTTTGAATGCCGCAGGCTTGGACCCAACCGTGGTTGTGGGCGGCAAGGTGAATGTGCTGGGTGCCAACGCAAAGCTTGGAAAGAGTGCACTCATGGTGGCCGAAGCCGACGAGTCCGACGGCTCCTTCCTGCACCTCTACCCCTCCATTGCGGTGGTAACCAACATTGATGCAGAACATATGGAGCACTACCACTCCCTGGACTCCCTCAAGGAGGCCTTTGTCACCTTCTGCAACAGCATTCCTTTTTATGGCCTCAACGTTTTGTGCTTAGACCACCCCAACGTGCAAGGCCTCCTGCCGCGCATGGAAAAACGCGTGGTGACTTATGGCACCGCACAAAGCGCCGACTACCATTTGTCAGACATTCGCCTGGAAGGTTTTTTAACGCACTTTAAAGCCTCCAGACGCGGCGAGCCTTTGGGAGAATTCAGCGTCAGAATGGTGGGGGCACACAACGCACTCAATGCCATGGCCGTCATTGCCATTGCAGACGAGCTGGACATTCCACTCAAAACGGTGCGCACGGCTTTGCAGGAATTTGAGGGGGTGCAAAGGCGGTTTACGGTGAGGGGAGAGGAGAAGGGCCTCCTGGTGGTGGACGACTACGGCCACCACCCCGAAGAAATAAAAGCCACCCTGCGCGGAGCCAAACAGGCGCTTAAACGCCGCGTGGTGGTGGCCTTCCAACCTCACCGCTACACGCGCACCAGAGACTTGCAAAAAGAGTTTGCCTGCGCCTTTAACGATGCCGACGCCCTGGTGCTTCTCCCCATTTATTCCGCGGGAGAAGAAGCCATTCCTGGAATAAGCAGCGAGTTTTTGGGAAAGCTGATTTTAGAGCACGGCCACAAAGAAGTGGTGGTGGCCCAAAACCCGGAAGAGGCCATGGAATGCCTGTGTGCGCGCACACAACCCGGGGACATGGTGCTGACTTTGGGCGCAGGCAGCATAACGCAGCTGGGCCCTTTGCTGCTGGAGCGCCTGAGGAGCCGTGGGTGAAGAAGGCAACACACCGCCCTTGGCTGCGAGGGCTTTTGGAGTGCCTGAGTGCCGACGAAACAGTGTTGAATGCCCCCATGTCCTCGCGCTGCACCATTCGCACAGGAGGAGAAGCGGCGGCCTTGTGCAAACCTCGCAGCAAAGCCTCTCTGCTTTCCCTGCTTCGCTTTTTGCACGAAGAGCGGGTGGGTTTTTTTGTGCTGGGCAAAGGCGCCAACCTCCTGGTGGGCGACAAAGGTTATGAAGGCGTGGCACTCAGCCTGGCTGACATGCCCGTGGAAGAAGAAGTGCAGACATTCGAAAACCGCGGCGAGTTGACATTGTCAGCAGGGCAGCCCATTTCGCGCCTTTTGAGTTTGGCCTTGGCAGAGGGTTTGGTGGGGGCGGAGTTTTTGTCCGGCATACCCGGTACGCTGGGAGGTGCCTGCGCCATGAATGCGGGGACGAGGGCGGGGGAGTGCATGTCCCTGGTTTTGGCGGTGGAGCTGGCCACAGCAGAAGGTGTGGGCTGGGTGGAAGCCGGCCAGCTGCCGCATGGCTACCGCCACACGCAGCTGCCTCCAGGCAGCGTGGTGCTTAGGCTGCGTTTTTTGCTTTTGAAAGGAGACGTCTCGCTTTCCAAAGAAAAAATGCGCCAAGACTTGGAACGCAGAAAACAAACGCAGCCTTTGGAGTGGCCAAGCTTTGGCAGCGTGTTTAAAAACCCCGAAGGCGCTTATGCGGGACAGTTAATAGAGTCCGCAGGCCTCAAAGGCGAAAGTTGCGGCGGCGCACAAATTTCAACCAAACACGCCAATTGGATTGTCAACTTAGGCACCGCAACAGCCAAAGACGTTGTGCAGCTGATGGAGTTGGCCATTTCGCGCGTGGAAACGCAGCACGGCATAAAACTTGAGCCCGAAGTGAAACGCATAGGAGTTTTTGAATGAAGAAAGAAGAAATGAAGCAAAAGCGCATTGCGGTGCTGAAAGGAGGACGCTCGCAGGAGAGAGAAGTCAGCCTCAAAACCGGAGCAGCCATTGCGGAAGCTTTGCGCAGCCTGGGTTATACGCTTGTTGAAATAGACGCAGACTTGAATGTGGCCTTGCGCCTTCTGGAAGAGAAGGTGGAAGTGGCGTTTATTGCCCTGCACGGCCGCTATGGCGAAGACGGCTGCATACAGGGCCTTTTGGAAAGCATGCACATTCCCTATACCGGCTCCGGCGTACTCGCTTCCGCCGCCGGCATGGACAAAATATTCTCCAAGCGCATTTTTGACGCCTTCGGCATTCCAACACCCGCGTGGGTTTCCTTTGACACTGTTGAAAAAGCCAAAGCGACGCCTTTGCCCTTTCCCTTCCCCGTGGTGACAAAACCTTCGCGCGAAGGCTCCTCCATTGGTGTCAGCATTTGCAACAACGAAGCTGAATACCAAACGGCGCTGCAAGTGGTTTCCGCTTTGGAGGGGCAAATTCTGGTGGAGCCCTTTGTGAAGGGCCGCGAAATTCAGGTGGGTTTTTTGGACGGGGAAATATTGGGCGCCATTGAGGTGGTGGCCGCGCGCGCTTTTTATGACTACCAGGCCAAATATGCCGAAGGCAGCGGCACCCGCTACCTCTTCCCAGCGCAGCTTAGCCCCGAAACCCAGGCGCATGTTTTCGAAACCGTCTTCAACGCCAACCGCGCCCTGGGTTGCGAGGGGGCGACACGCTCCGACACCCTGCTGACACCGGAAGGAAAGGTTTTCCTGTTGGAAGTCAATACCTTGCCTGGAATGACGGCGACGAGTCTGCTGCCCAAAATTGCGGCGGGCAGGGGCATAGGTTTTGCGGATTTGTGTGAGAGGCTGCTTTTGGGAGCTCGTTTGAAGGCCTAACAGGCTGCTACAGCGACGTTGTTGTGGCAAAAAATTTGCGCCCTCAACCAAGCGAGGCGACAATGTGCGCCTAAACCCAGGTAAGCCGCATGAAGGCCTCGACAAAAACGAAGAACCGCTGGAAAAAAAGCAGTCCCAGGCAAGTGGAGCAGAGGATTGCCAGACGACAAAAGCTGCGTTTTTGGACACAGCTGTTGTTGGGTTTTTCGCTGGTGAGTGCCTTGGGTTTTTGGGGTGGCAGAGAATTGTGGCATTGGGCTTTGGAGAGTCCTTTTTTTGCATTGGGTGAGGTGGTGTTTGAAGGAAACCAGCGCGCGACAAAGGAGGCGCTTTTGCGGCTTGCAGGGCTGGGTGGTGGTGAAAACCTCTTGCAGTTGGAGGAAACGAGGGTGCAGCAGGCCATGCTGGTGCACCCTTGGGTAAAGTCCGCGCAGGTGAAAAAGCGCTACCCGAAGGGACTTCACATTCACCTGGAGGAATACCGGGAAGTGGCCATATTGGCCCTGGGGGATTTGTATTTGGTGGATGAGGGAGGAAAGCCTTTTAAGAGGGTGCAGCCGAATGAGCAGATGAACCTGCCACTCATTACGGGAGTGGACAGGGAGGGGTTTGTTGACAACCCCGAGCAAAGCCAGCTTGTGCTGAAGACAGCCTTGGCAGCGGTGCGTGCTTTTCGAGCGGAGGCACAGGGGCTTTCCGAGGTGCGGATGGAAGGCCAGGAAGCCGTCCTCGTGTTGAATTCTGGACAAGAGGTTTTGTTGGGAGAAAGTGGTTTTGAAAAGAAGCTTCGCAAACTAAAACGCATACAAGAAGAGTTGCAGCAGAGAGAGCTTTTGGCGCAAGTCATCAGATTAAACAACAGAGTCAGGCCAGAGAGAGTGACAGTGCAGGTTTCGAGTGTCCTTCCTGAGAAGGAAAACACGCGTTGATTTTGAAGCCCTCACTCGAAAGAGGAGGGCAGCGGAGAGAACATGGCAAAGCAGAAAGCCGGAGAGATTGTTGTAGGGTTGGACATAGGCACAACCAAAATATGTGCCATTGTCGGCGAAGTCACCGAGGAGGGAATTGACATTATTGGCATAGGCATGCACCCCTCCACTGGCCTTCGCAAGGGCGTCGTCGTCAACATTGAAAGCACCGTCGCCTCCATACGCCGCGCCATTGAAGAAGCAGAAGCCATGGCCGGCACGGAAATTTCAACCGTCTACACAGGCATTGCGGGTGGCCACATTAAAGGCTTTGGCAGCCGCGGTGTGGTGGCACTCAAGGACAAGGAAGTGCGCGAAGCGGACATTGCTCGCGTTATCGATCAGGCCAAAACCATCAACATTCCCGTGGACCGCGAAGTCATTCACGTGCTTCCGCAGGAATTTATTGTGGATGACCAGGGCGGAATCAAAGAGCCTCTGGGGATGGCGGGAATGCGTCTGGAGGCCAAAGTCCACATTGTGACGGGCGCAGTGGCTTCCGCGCAAAACATTGTGAAGTGCGCAAACCGCACGGGCTTGAATGTGGCAGACATTGTGCTGCAGCCTTTGGCTTCCAGCGAGTCTGTGTTGACAGAAGAAGAAAGAGACTTGGGCATTTGCCTGGTGGACATAGGGGGGGGCACAACGGACATTGCCATTTTTTCCGGTGGGGCCATTGCGCACACCGCCGTCATTGCCTTGGGTGGACACAACCTGACGAACGACATTGCCGTGGGCCTTCGGACACCCATACACGAGGCGGAAAAAATAAAGCAAAAGCATGGCTGCGCCCTGGCCTCCATGGTTGACAAGCAGGAGATGATTGAGGTGCCCTCGGTGGGGGGAAGGCAGCCCAGGGCGATGGGGCGGCAGATTTTGTGCGAAATATTGGAGCCGCGTGTGGAAGAAATTTTTCAGCTGGTGCAAAGCGAAGTGGAGCGCAACGGTTTTGCAGAAATGCTGACTTCAGGCGTCGTCATAACGGGCGGCTCCACCTTGCTTCCGGGGATGAATGAGTTGGCAGAAGAAATTATGGGTGTACCCGTGCGAAGAGGGACTCCCCGGGGCATTGGAGGCCTGGTGGACGTGGTGCGCAGCCCCATTTATGCCACAGGTGTGGGCCTGGTGGTTTATGGTGCAAGGCATGCGGACAGGCGGCTTTTCAGAATTCGCGAGGAGAATGTTTTCAAAAAAGTCAAAGGCCGTATGAGAGACTGGCTGCAGGAAGTGTTTTGAGGAAGGCGAAGAGGGAATGGCTTCAAAGAAGCAGACAAAAACTTTTTTTATCACCCAGTCCGACTAGAATATGTCCGCTGGCAAATATTTCGCTTTGGTGCGAGAGGAAAATCTGCATATGGATAGCGACAAGCAAACCGCTAAAATTCGAGTTGTAGGTGTTGGGGGCGCAGGGTGCAACGCAGTCAACACGATGATTGCCAACAAGCTTGAGCGCGTGGATTTCATCGCCTGCAACACCGACATTCAGGCTTTGCAATTCAACGAAGCCGCCACACGCATTCAAATGGGACAAGCCCTGACGCGGGGGCTGGGGGCGGGGGCGAACCCGGAGATTGGCCGTCAGTCCGCGACAGAGTCGCGCGAGGAAATTGCGCGCCACCTGGAGGGAGCGGACATGGTGTTTATTACCGCCGGCATGGGAGGTGGCACAGGCACCGGCGCAGCACCCGTCATTGCCGACGTTGCAAAGTCCATGGGCTGCCTCACGGTGGGCGTGGTGACCAAACCTTTTTTGTTTGAGGGCAACCGGCGCAGAAAAGCCGCGGAGCAGGGCATTCAGGAGTTGAAGGCGGCCGTCGACACCTTAATCACCATTCCCAACCAGCGCCTTTTGACTTTGTCCAACGAGCCCATGCCGTTGCTGGAGACTTTTCGCCGGGCGGACGAGGTGCTGTTGTATGCCGTGCAAGGCATCAGCGACTTAATCCAATACCACGGCTACATTAATGTGGACTTTGCCGACGTCAAAACCATTATGAATGAGCAGGGGCTGGCCCTCATGGGCACCGGGCGCGCCAGCGGCGAAAAGCGTGCGCTGCGTGCCATGGAGCAGGCCATTTCAAGCCCCTTGCTTGAAGACGTCAGCATTGACGGCGCCCGGGGCATGTTAATCAACATTACCGGTGGCCGCGACATTACCTTGCAGGAAGTCAACGAGGCCATTTCGCTGGCGCACGACTCGGCAGACCCTGAGGCCAACATTATTTTCGGCTCTCTCATTGACGAAAACATTCGGGACGAGGTGAAAATAACCATTATTGCGACAGGCTTTGTCGGGCGCGAAAGCAAAGTCCTGCGCCCCCCTCAGGCAGAGCAGCGCTCCCCCTTGAGACTGCCCATGGCTGCAAGCGCAACCGCCACCCCCATTCCACTGGCCCACGAAGAGCTGGTGAGCCTGGTCCCCTCCAAAACACCCGTGCGGGCCATTACGGGAGAGCACCGCAGCCTCGCCCCCCGCCTCTATACCAGCAAGGAGGCCTTGCCTCTGGATGAGGACCAATATGACATTCCCACCTTCTTGCGCAGGCAAGGACACGGAGAATTGCCCTAACCGGGGGGCCTAAAAGAGAAGCGCCTGAGAAACAATATTGCGGGAGCGTCTCCACCCTCGCCTCCCCCAGCCCCACCCAAATCCGGGTTGTTGGTTGCGTTGCCTTCGTCATGCAAGGGTTTCACTTCGGTTTGGCCGACAATTCACTGCCATGCTTTTACCTTCGCCACCAGCACGTCCGGAAGCATGTCGTTGGGTTTGCCCATAAGCTCGGGCTTGTCCGTCAACTGGTCTGCGGGAGCGGCTTCTTAGTTGGTCATTCCTTGCCCCATGTCGGGAAGCCCTGAGAAGCAACTTTGCATGTTGGACTCTGTCACCTGCCTGCTGGAAGTGTTGCAATTGTCATGAAAAGCTTTGGGCCATTGCGCCGTCGTGCTCAGGCCGAGGCTGTCGACATGCAGGCCGCGCACCTCTCCACGCTTCCCCACCACCCACAGCGTGCCTGGGCCCAACACGGGCTGCGCCGTGGACGAAATGCGTATGCCCAAACTTTGTCTCCACAAAAGTTTCAAACTTTCAGCCTCAAAGGCCAGCACCGTGCCGTTGGTGGTGACGACATAAACCTTCTCTGGGCTGAGAAAGGCGTCGCCCAGCATGGGGCTGCCGACGGGGGCGCTGCCCAGCGGAATGCTGCTTGTCTGAGGTGTGCTGCTGCCTGTTGCAAAACGCTGCAGCCGGTGCTCGCCGTCTTTGGCAACCACCGCATAGGCACGGCCTTCGGCGTCTATGGCGGCCGGGCTTGTGTTGGCAGGCACCTCATTCACCCAAATGCTCTCATCCACAATGGCCAGAAAAGGAGGGTTGAATATGCCGGCTTTAGGTGTGCCTACCGTCCAGGCAAAGGACTCAAAATTCCACCGCCACTCCCTTTGAAAAAAGCCTGTGTCCAAAGAGCCATAAATGCCCAACAACGTCTTGTCAGCCGTTTGGCTGAGCGGCACCCCAAAAGGGTGGGGAAGTTTGGGTGAGCCTAAGCAGGTGGTCGCCAGGCCGGGGCGGTAGGGCGCATAAGCCATAAGCACCGTGTCGCTTCCTGCATTGGCCGGTGCAACAAAACTCCACGCGCCCAGGGCCATGTCCGTCTCTCCTATTCCCATCAGAGAAAGGCCCTGCTCAAACGTGGCATTGCTTGCGCTGTTGGCCTGACCAGGCACACACTCAAAGCTGACATGAGAGGTAAATTGTCCTGTTGTGGTGCTCACCGTCGCAAGGCGCGGCGTATTCCTCCCTAAAGGCCCACCTCCTCCCAACGCAAGCGCAATTTCTCCCGTTCCGCCCAAGGCTACCATGGGGCCTTGCAGGGCCCCTGTGTGCAGACTTTTGATGAGGGCACATTGCCAGACGTCAAAAAAATAAAGTGCGTTGTTCAAGGGTGTTGCTCCTGCGCCCCCACTGCTTCCAAACACCAGCGAGCCGTTGGCAAAGGCCAAAGGTGTCCTCACGGCATTGGCCGAAAGTTGCGCCACTTGCGTACCGCACGACATGCGCTCAATGCCTCCTTCTATGGTGGAGACAGAAAGGTTGCCCGCCTTGCTCCGGGCTTCCGCGGACATGCTGAAGCTCAGCGCGCGGGAGTTTGTTATTTCAGGAGGCAAAACGCCTGACCAGCACAAGGAAGCCAAGTCTGTTTTGCCGGCTTGCTCCCACGCCATGTCCAGCTCATCCTCGCCTGACATGGCAACGGGGGCTTTGGTTTGAATGCTTAACATGTCGCCCTGAATGTCTTTGGCCTGTGCGCACGCAGTCACAATGCTTTCAGGCTTCGTTTCGTATTCGTAGACGCATTCAAACATCAGCCTCGAGGAGGAACTGTCGGTGTTGCGGCAGACCTGCCCTTCAAAGCAGGCGTTTTCATTGTCCGCACGACACCCGGGTTTGCAGCCCTTCGAGTTGGGGTAATTGCTGTTAATCACCTCGCAGATTTCGTCTGCGTCGCATTCTTCGTCGTTTTCGCAGGGAGTCTCACACGAGCCCGACTCTCTTACCTCGTTGTTTACGAAGTCCACGCAAGTCCTTCCGGAAGAGCATGGGTTTTCCTTGAGGCCAGAGCAAGATACGCGTACGCATTTGCTCGGTGTGCCATTTGGAGTGCTTCCGTTGTCGCCGCTGCAAACCTCGTTCCCATGGCAGGTTGCAGTGGTGCTGCCCACACGGCAACCGCTTCGGCATACGCCAAACGCCTTGTCGGCATTGCCGGGAATCTCCACGCAAATCTGCCGCTTCGGGCAGGCGCTGTCCTCCCCGAGGCGGCATGGGGTGCCCACAAAAACCAGCAAGCTGGGGATGGGCTCCTGCATGTCCGCACGGAAAATGCGTGCACTTTCCACTCCCTCCCCGGGACGCAGCCTCACTTCCACAAATTCCGCTTCGGGCTCCTGGAATGTCCAACCCTCTGCAAAGGTGCATGTCCACTGCGCCTCCCCTCCCTCCTCCACAACCCCCTCGGGTTTGCAGGCCGCATTTACTCCGTGGCCGGCCCATGCTTTGAGTTCTTCTCCCGGCTTTAGGCCGGATACCAGCGCCTCCACCCTCGCCTCCCCCAGCCCCACCCAACCTGCATCCGGGTTGCTGGTTGCGCTGCCTTCGTCATGCAAGGGTTTCACTTCGGTTTGGCCGACAATTAACTGCCATGCTTTTACCTTCGCTGCCAGCACGTCCGGAAGCATGTCGTTGGGTTTGCCCTTAAGCTCGGGCTTGTCCGTCAGCTTGTCTGCGGGAGCGGCTTCCCTTTGGACGCATATGCCGTGGTTGCCCGGCTTTTCGTTTTTGCCGCCATAGCAAAAAGCGCCGGAAGGGCAGCTGGTGTCGTCACCTACCGTGCATACGCCTTCTATGTTGCAGCCGGACAGCACAAAGGCCCAAACAAAGAAAAACCCCATGCGCTGTCGGGTGCTGTGTTTTGTGCGGTGCTGATGTGTTTGGGAGAACATGGTTTGAATTTTCCTGAGCCCATTGGTTTTGCCCGCCTTCTACCCACACTTTTTTATATACCATACAAAGCGACACACTGAAAATAGCAAGGCATTTCCTCTTATGCTCTCGCACAGTTTTGTGGGCACCACCGTTTTTTCGAAGGAGGCAGCGCAAAAAAACACTTGCCAAGCGTTTTAAGCTTGTCAACGCTCAGCTGTGTGCAGGAGAGGAAGGAGGGGTGTCATGAAGCTTGGAGACGGAGACGGAGACGGAGACGGAGACGAGGCTGGAAACATTCTCACGCGTGTTTTTGGCTACAGCGTTTTTCGCGGTGAGCAGCGGGCCATTGTGGAGCATGTTGCCGGGGGAGGTGACGCTTTGGTGTTGATGCCCACGGGGGGAGGGAAGTCTCTGTGCTACCAAATTCCGGCACTCATGCGCAAGGGCACAGCCCTTGTGGTTTCGCCGTTGATTGCACTCATGAGCAACCAGGTGAGCGCACTCAAAGAGGTGGGGGTGGCGGCGGAGTTTCTCAATTCCAGCCTCGACGCAGAATCCGCGAGGGCTGTTGAGCAGGCACTGCGCGCAGGCGACATAAAACTCCTCTACGTTGCGCCTGAGCGGTTGATGATGCCCCGCTTCCTCGAGCTTTTGGACAGCCTTCGCGACAGCCACCAGCTTTCGCTGTTTGCCATTGACGAGGCGCATTGCGTTTCTCAGTGGGGGCATGACTTTCGCCCGGAATATTTGCAGCTGTCGGTGTTGAAGGAGCGCTACCCCGGCATTGCACGCATTGCCCTTACAGCCACGGCCGACAAGCAAACCCGCGAAGAAATCATTCAGCGCCTGCACCTGGAAACAGCGCGCTGCTTTGTTGCCAGCTTTGACAGGCCCAACATTCACTATGCCATTGTGCAGAAAACCAACACGCGCCGCCAGTTGCTCCGCTTCATTCTGCAGCTGCAGCCTTCGCGCCCGGCGGGCATTGTCTACTGCCTCTCGAGGCGCAGGGCGGAAGTAACCGCCGAGTGGCTGAGGCAGCACGGCATAGAGGCACTGCCCTACCACGCAGGCCTTCCCTCCGAGGTGCGTACCATGCACCAGCAGCGCTTTTTGCGCGAAGACGGCCTCGTTATGGTGGCGACAGTTGCATTCGGCATGGGCATTGACAAGCCGGACGTACGTTTTGTGGCGCACATTGACTTGCCATACTCCATAGAAAGCTACTACCAGGAGACGGGGAGGGCGGGGAGGGATGGCCTTCCGGCGAAGGCGTGGATGGCGTGGAGCGTGGGGGATGTGGTGCAGCAGCGCCGTCGCATTGAGTTGGGCGAAGGCAAAGCCGACATGGGCTATGAAACCCACAGGCAGCTTGCCCACAAACGGCTGAATGCCCTCGTGCGCCTGGCCGAAACCAACACCTGCCGCCGCCAGCAATTGCTTTCCCATTTCGGCGAAGAGGCTGCGCCCTGCGGCAACTGCGACAACTGCATGGAGGTGTCCCAGGGCATGGGGACGCACCCAACCTGGAATGCCACACAGGAGGCGCGCAAAGCCTTGTCCTGCATTTTCCGCTCCGGCCAACGTTATGGTGCAAGCCACCTCATTGACGTGTTGCTCGGCAAACAAACCGACAAAGTGCTTGAGTTGGGCCACATGCGGCTGAGCACCTTTGGCATAGGCCAAAACCTGAAGAAGGCGCACTGGCAAATGGTTTTCAGGCAACTTGTGGCGCAGGGTTTTGTGGAGGCTTCCGAGCGCTACAACACGCTGACACTCACCGAAGCCGCCCGCCCTTTGCTTCGCGGAGAAACCCACTTCTTCCTCCCACTGCCGCCCGAAACCCCTCTCGAAAAACACCGCGAGAAACCCCCAAAGCTGCGCCTAAGGCCCCCAAAACCCTCGAAGGAAACCTTGCCTGAGTGCGGCATTCTCGACGACGCAGCGGTGCTTTTTGAGTGTCTGCGCGTTTGGCGTGCCGACACAGCCCAAAAACGCAATGTGCCGGCCTACGTCATTTTCCACGACACCACCTTAAGGGAAATTGCCAGAGTCCGCCCGACAACACCCACCGAGTTGCGGCAAATTTCGGGCATTGGCGAGCACAAACTCAAAGCCTATGGCAAGGAAATATTGGAGGTGGTGGCAAAGGAGGAGGAGACGGCTAACCCGGCCTAATCCTCCGGCGGGTTAAGCGCCACCAAGTCAAAGTCGGGAATTTCGGCGCGCATATATTTGCGAATTTTCTCTATAAGCGCTGCTTCAATTTGCCGGGCGCGCTCCCGGCTGACGGAAAAGTGTGCGCCTATGGCCTGCAAAGTCAGGGGCTCATCCGCGACAAGCCGGTTTTCGAAAATATATTGTTCCTTGCCCTTGAGTGTTTTCGCAAAGGCCGAAAGTTTTTCTCGAAAGAGGGTGGACAGCTGCTCCTTTTCCAGAAGCTCATCCGACAAGGCATGGGGGGAAGCCAGAGTCAGGCTGGCGCGTTTGCGCCCCTCGTCGTTGTCTGTCAGCGGGGTGTCCAGGGACACCTCATCCTGTCCCAGGCGCTGGTCCATCTCCTCCACCTCCTCCGGTGTCACATTCAGGCGTTCTGCAAGCAATTTGGGCGTAAGCTCAAACCCCTGCGCCGACAGCTTCTCCTGCTCCTGCCGCAGCTTAAAAAACAATTTACGCTGGGCTTCCGTGGTGCCTATTTTCACCAGCTTCCAGCTGTCCATAATGTAGCGGAGTATATAGGCCCGAATCCACCAGGCGGCATAGGAGGACAGCCGCACGCCGCGCTCCGGGTCAAACTTCTTCACCGCCTGAATCAGCCCCATATTCCCCTCCTGTATAATGTCCAGGAGGAGGAGGGGGGAGCGGTGGTATTCATAGGCCAGCTTCACGACGAGGCGCAGGTTGGCCGCCACCAGTTTCCAGGCCAGGCGCGCGTCGCCCGTTTGTTGAAATTCCCGTGCCAAAGCCAGCTCTTCCTCGCGTTCCAGCACGCAGTGGCGCATGACTTCCCGCATATAGGCTTTCAGCGGATCTGCCGGGGCCAGCTGGGTTGACTTCTCCCTTGGCGCAAGCGCGCTCAGGCTCTCGGGGCCCTGGAAAGGCAGCTGTGTCATGTGGAGCCCCTCCTCCCCCTCGCCCATTTCTTCCAGAAGCAGCAGGGGCGCTTCCTCTTTTGAGTCGTCCATTAAGCATTGTTTAGCGCAAAGTTGTCTTTGTCGCTTCAAATCATTGATTTGTTCCCTCTAAGGAGGATAGATGCTTGGGTGTGAATTTCGAAACCGAAACGACAATCGATACGACAACCGGCACCCCGGCTGAGGTTTTGCCCACCTGCGAAGTTGAAACCACCTCGGATTATGCAGCCGACGTGAGTTTTGAGTCTCTGGGGCTTTCGCAAGAGACGCTTCGTGCTTTGGCCGAGCGCGGCTATCGCCAGCCCACGCCTGTGCAAGCCCAGGCTTTTCAGCCTGCCTTTCAGGGCAAAGACTTAATTGTGCGCTCCAAGACAGGCACCGGGAAAACGGCTGCCTTTGCGCTGCCCTTGCTGGAGCGCATTCCCAAAGGCATGCGTGAAACAGAAGCCCTCATTTTGTGTCCGACGCGCGAGCTGGCTGCGCAGGTGGCCACGGAGATGGAGGAGCTTGCCAAATACCGCGACATTCAAATTGCCGCCATTTATGGCGGTGCTGCCATGAAACCTCAGGAGACGGCGCTTGAGAAAGGCGCGGCCATTGTGGTGGGCACTCCAGGGCGTATTCAAGATCATATGCGCCGTGGAAACTTGAAGCTGCGCGCTTGTCGCCACATTGTCCTGGATGAGGCCGACGAAATGCTGAACCAGGGCTTCTATGAAGCGGTGACCAGCATTGTGGAAGCGCTTCCCCCCGAGCGACAGGTGCTGCTGTTTTCTGCCACCGTCTCCGACGACATACGCAGGCTGATTACGCGGTATACGCATGAGCCGCAGACGATTTTGCTTTCCAAGGATGTTTTTACTGTCGAGCACATTCACCACGTCCGCTATGACGTGGACGACGCCTTTCCCAAGCCGCGCAACCTGCTTTATGTGCTTGAAATTGAGCAGCCCGAAAACGCCATCATCTTCTGCAACACCAGGGATGACACGGAGCTGGTGGTGGCGGTGCTCAACCGCAATGGCCTGGATGCCGAATTGCTCAACGGAGACTTGCCGCAGAAAGAGCGCGAGCGCGTCATGGCCAAAGTCAAAAGCGGAGAGCTTGCCTTCATGGTGGCCACGGACTTGGCTGCGCGCGGAATTGACATTTCGGACTTGGGACACGTCATCAACTATTCGCTTCCGGAAGACCCCTCTGTCTATTTGCACCGCGTGGGGCGCACCGGAAGAATTGGCAAAAAAGGCGTCGCCATTAACCTGGTTTCCGGCAGAGAGCTTTCTTCCTATTCGGCTTTGGAAAAAAAATACGGCATTCAGTTTGAAAAACGCCACATGCCTTCGCCACAAGTCGCCCTGGAAATGTGGACGGAGCGCCATGTACGGGAAATAAAAGAGGCCGCCTCCACCACCGTCTTCGAAGGTTTTCTGGGGTTGGCCGTAGGGCTTAAACAGCGAAATGACGCCGATGAGCTGGTGGCTTTCCTCATGCGTTATTTCTTCTGGCACCAGCGTAAAACCAAAGCCCAGCAGACGCACGAAGAGCAGACACCCTCCTCCAAACGTTTTTCGAATGAGCCTTCCAGAGGCAGGGAAGGCAGGGAGAGAAGAGAGGGAAGGGAAAGCAGAGAAAGCAGAGAAAGCAGAGAAGGAAGAGAAGGAAGAGAAAGCCGGGAAAGCAGAGAGCGCAAAGAGCCCCGCAACCCGCGCCGCCCTTCCAGAGAAAACAACGACAGAGCGCCCCGTCGCTTTGAAGCGCCCCCTCCTCAACCTCCCCCTCCGTCCACCCTCGCAGATGAAACCGCGCAGGCCGTCGTTGAAAATGAAAACCTCGCACCCAGCCCGGAGGCCGTGCCCCAGAGTGCTTATGTGGAGGGTGCTGCGCACAAAGAAGAAAAAACCGCGGCCAAAAAACCCGCGCGCCACTTGTCCGACAGGGAGCTTTTTGAAGCCTTGCAGTCAGGCCAGCCCCTCCCCTGGATAGAAGACCCCACCGCCGGACCCAGAGAAAAACGGGAGCGGCCGGAACGTACAGAACGAACCGAGCGGCCGGAGCGGCACGCAGAGCGGCCGGAGCGGCACGCAGAGCGGCCGGAGCGGCACGCAGAGCGACCGGAACGGCACGCAGAGCGGGCGGAGCATGCAGAACGGCCGGAACGGCACGCAGAGCGACCGGAGCGACCGGAGCGGCCGGAGCGGCCGGAGCGGCACGCAGAGCGGGCGGAGCATGCAGAACGGCCGGAACGGCACGCAGAGCGACCGGAGCGACCGGAGCGGCCGGAGCGTACGGAACGAGCCGAGCGGTATGCAGAACAGCGCGCTGAGCAGAGAAACAGGCGCTTAGCCAAAAAACGACGCCCTGCGGAGCCTGTGCCGGAGGGGATGATTCGCCTGTGGATAAACTTAGGCACTCAGGAGTGTGCCACTCCGGAAGCCCTTTGCGAAGAGCTTTCCAAGGTGGGGGTTTTGGCGGATGTCCTTCAGGCCATTGACTTGCGTCCGAGTTTTGCTTTTGCGCTGGCCCCGGAAGAAAAAGCAAAGGACTTGGAAGCCCTGACGGGGACGATGGTAGGCAATAAGTCACTCAAAATAGAGAAGGCCAAATAGGCGGGTTTCAAACCTAACCCAGTCTATAATGCGGGAATGTTCCACCCCCTCCCTTCCCTCAACACTTCAAACACAACCTCGGGGTAGGTGGTGCGAAGCAATGCGACAGCCTGGGGTGCTTCCTCCTGTCCGTCGTCGGCGAGGTTAAAAGTGCCAAAGTGCACACCTATGCTTGTGGAGGCTTCCAGCGCACGCGCGGCTTCAAAAGCCTCCTTCGGCCCCATGTGTTGTGCACCCATAAACCACTCGGGTTTGTAGGCGCCAATGGGCAAAAGCGCGAGGCGCGCGGGTCCAAAACGCTCCCTCACCTGGGCGAAGTGCGGCCCCCACCCGGTGTCCCCCGCATAATAGACGAGCCCCGCGGGCCCCTTCAACGCAAACCCCACCCACAGTGTCCTGTTGGGGCCGAAAAGAGGGTTTCGCATGGACCAGTGCGCGGCGGGTGTGGCCGAAATTTCAAGGCTGCCCACCGTGGTTGACTGCCACCAGTCGAGCTCCACCATGTGGACATGAATTCCGTTGGACTTGAGGAATTCGCCGTTGCCCAGGCCCGTTATAAGGGTGAGGTTCGGAAAGGCTTCGGCAAGTCTTCGCAGCGTGGGCAAGTCGAGATGATCGTAATGATCGTGACTGAGCAGCACGACGTCAATGGGAGGCAAATCCTCAAAGCGCAGCCCGGGGGGGCGCTGGCGTTTGCTCCCAAGCCAGGAGATGGGGCCAACGCGGGAGGACCAGACAGGATCCACAAGGCAGTTGAGGCCATCTTGCTGCACAAGCACCGTGGCATGGCCGACAAAAGTGACACGCAAGTCGTCGACACGCTGCGGAGGAGGTGGCCCCGGGGGTGCGTCCACAAAACCCGGCCATGGGGACCCGGTGCGCCGGCTGAGGTTCCACTTGAAGGCTTCGAAAAAGCTGGGGCGCGAGGGAACACCCGGCTGGTTTGAAAAGCGGGAGCCGTCGAAGTGCTCCGTGACGGGCCCTTTGTGGAGGGGGGCACACCCCCCCAGAATGGCAGCAACCAGAGGGAGGCAGAGCAGGCGTGAAGAGGGCGGGGGGGGTGAAATGCGACACTCAAAACGCGGCTCGGTATTTTCCATAAGCCCTCCCCGAATAGCAAAAGAAAGGCTCGTCAAGGAGAGTGCTTTTGAATAAATGCAGGACATGCCCAACAAGTCTATCTTCCTTTCGGCTGTTTTACCCATCGCTTTGTTTTTGAGTGTCCTTCTCGTTTATGCCTCTGCTTCTGTCGTGGAGCCTGGCAACCGGGGAGTGCAAGTCACCTTCGGCGAAGTCAACCCCACCACCCTGGACGAGGGCTTACACTTCATCAACCCCTTCTCCACCGTCAAACAAATTTCCGTTCGCCAGAAAACGGATGTCATTTCCCGCGCAAGCGCATTCAGCTCGGACTTGCAGAACATTAAAATCACCGTCAAAATTCTGCATAAAATTCCGGAAGCCTCCGTGGTGAGAATGTTCACCAACTATGCGGGAGATCCTTTCGACAGCCTCATTTACCCGCGCGTGCAGGAGGCCGTCAAAGAAGCCACCGTCATGCTTTCGGCAGAGCAAATTGCAAAGGCGCGCGAAGAGGTGAAGCAGAGGGCGCTGGGTTTGTTGCGTGAGAAGGTGGGGGGGATTTTGGTGATTGAAGATTTGGTGATTGAGGACATTGACTTAAGCACAGAGCTTCAAAAAGCCATTGAAGCCAAAATGGTCCAGGAGCAGGAGGCTGCGCGCGCTCAATTTGTACAGCGCCAGGCAGAAACCGAAGCACAGACGGCCGTCATTCGCGCCAAAGGCGAAGCAGACGCTTTAAAAATTCGCGGCGACGCACTCAAACAAAACCCTCAAGTGCTGCAGATGAACCTCATAGAAAAATGGAACGGCGTTTCTCCCCTGGTGGTGGGTGGCAACGCGCAAGGTGCCTCCTTCATTTTACCGCTGGAGAAACACTAGAGATGTGTGTGTCGGGGAGACTGGATTTGAACCAGCGACCCCTTGGTCCCGAACCAAGTGCTCTACCAGGCTGAGCCACTCCCCGAACGCGCTCCTTGTTATGCTTGCTTAGCCCAGAAGTCAACGGTGCTGCCCTGGCTTTTTTTACCGGGTATATTTTTACTTCGGCCAAAAAATGACCCACGGCTTCATTTTCAAACTTCCAAAATGCCAGGCCTTCTTTGTGGCCTGCTTTTTGCTTTAAATAGCTTAGACATGCCACCCGCGCCGCACATACTCATTTCGGATGACGATCCGCTCCTGGTTGCCGCCGTCATGCGCGAGGCAAAAAAACTGGGGATGACAGTCATTGCTGACACCACTTCAACCAAAGTGGTGCAGCTGGCCAAACAATATCGCCCCGCGGTTATACTCCTGGATATACGCCAGCCCATTGATGGCAGAGACATTTTGAGCATGCTGAAACAGGAGCCTGAAACCAAGGACATTAAGGTGATTATGCTTTCCGGCATGGAAGATCAGGACACACGCCTGGCCTGCTTTAAGCTGGGCGCCGAGGACTATGTCGTCAAACCTTTCGGCCCCACCTTGCTGGTGAATATTTCGCGCTCCATCTGCGACACCGGCACCACCCAACCCCTCCTCCCCACCCTCCCTCCTTGCCCTTAGACCGGTTCCACTTTGACATGATCTCTTCGTGAGGCTCGCTTCGCTCGCCTACTCCGCTCCGAGAATCATTTGAGAAAGCATGCTTTCTCAAATGATTCCCTCCGCTCCGTTGGGCTCCGGTTCCGCTCAGGTCACGCACTGGGGTGCGCTCCCATCGCGAAATCCTCGCCCGCCTCGATCTCATGTCAAATTGAAACCGGTCTGTAGATTCACTTCAAATTAGAAATGGTTTAAAAACTATTTTTCGTCAAGTGGGGGGGTTTTCCAGCGTTGGTGCATCCATACCCATTGCTCGGGCATTGCGCGGATGGCGGTTTCAATTTCCCGAGTCAGTGTCGCTGTAAGCTCCAGCACAACCCTTTCACTGCGCTCTGTGGAGGGGGGGGTGGGGATGCGACGCATTTGGAGGCGATAGCGCCCTGAAGCCTGGCGTTGGCAAAACCCCACGACAAGGGGGGCCTGGCTCAGCAAAGCCAAGTCCGCCGCGGCCCTCGGTGTCTTGGCCAGCTTTCCGAAAAAAGGCACAAAGACGGATTGGACACGCGTGTCCTGGTCTATCAACAAACCCAACACACCATTGCTGCGCAGCGTTTGGAGCATTTGGCGGGCGGCAGAAGGGCTTTCACGCCAAATGCTCACCAGTTTGCCTTCTGCTCGAAATTTCTCTATCCATCGCGTGGTACGCAAGTCCGTGCTGGCCTTTGCAATGCTGGCGCAGAAAATACCTTCCATGGCAACACGTCTGGCCAGAAGCTCCCAGTTGCCGACATGGCCGCTGACAAAAACAACACCGCGGCCCAAGCTTCGCGCCTCTTCCAAAACCTGGCGCGCCTCAGGCGGCCATTCCACCCAGGCTTCAGGGTTGGCGTCTATTTGGGAAATACAGGCCAACTCACAAGCAGTGCGGCCCAGGTGGACAAAACAAGCCCTCGCCAAATGTTTGTTTTGGGCTTTTGAGTTTTCAGGGAAAGCGAGGGAGAGGGAGGCGAGGGCTTTTTTGAATTCTCCAAACAACAACACAGAGGCCAGAAAACCCAGGCGCGCACCCAAAGCAGAAGCCCAGCCTATGGGGAAAACAGCCACAAACCTTTGTGTCAGCCGCAGGAGGCCATAACGCAAAAAACGTTTGAGTCGCTTTGTTAATTTGGGCTTGCCTGCGGGCTTGGGAGAGTTTCCAGAGGCTTTCGCAGGCACTTGGGCTTCGCTCACCGGGCGAGAATTAGCAGGCCACCAGGCAAATTGCCAGCAGGCCGCCCCAAAACCACGGGGCGACGAAAATAGTGCAAAAACCGTCGCCATGCCGGGCCAACTCTGGCAACCTGCACCCATGCGTTGTTTGCTTCTTTTCAGCTTTTTGTTGGGCCTCGGTTTTTCCTTGCAAGCCTGCAAAGGCGCTTGCCGGCAGCTTTCTGAAAAACTCTGCGAGTGTGAGGAATATAAACCCGCCAGGGACTATTGCCGCCAACGCGCAGGCGACAAAGAAAACCTCTACCCCCCCACCGACGCGGAAAATGCCCAATGCAAACTTCTGCTGGATGGCTGCGACTGCAAAAACCTAAACACCCACGAAGGCAAGGTGGCCTGCGGCTTGGCTCGCCCTTAGAAGAGGCAGGGGTTGTGGGGGGAGGGTGGGTGGAGGAAATATTTGTGCTTGAAATATAAATAAAAGCGTCATACACTTAAGACAGTATGGATGCTTCCACCGCTCCCCCTGCCGACATTCGAATTAATGCCCGCCTTTCTGGCGAGGATGCGGAGCGTTTCCAGGAATTGCTGGAAAGCAGCGGCTTGTCGGCTTCAGAGCTTTTGCGTGCCGCTCTGCGCGAATATTATTCCACCCATGTGCGCCCACCCAACAACTCGCTGGACTTGCTGAAAGCTTTCATCGGCTCAGGCGAAGGCCCGGAGGATTTGTCCCTCTGCTATAAAGACTATTTGAGCAGAGCGCTGGAAAACAAAAATTTATTGCTGCCCTATTGAATTCGCGCAACGCTCTTCGCTTTTGTCCATCTCCAAAACAGCGTCCACCCCCAAAGTCGCTTCGCCTTTTTTGCCGGCTCCCTTTTGCTTCCACTGCTCAAGCAAAGCCTCCCCCTCCGCCAGAAGCAATGCAACTGCCGCCTGCACACGCGCTGTCAAGGACTCCGCATCCGCCATTGTCAAACCTTCGGTGGGAATGGGCTTGCCCACCACCAAAGTCGCTTTGGCTTTTTTAATGCGTAACTTGCCGCGAGGCCATGCGTCCCTCACACCTGCCAAGGCCACCGGCAAAATGGGGACTTGCGCTGCAATGGCCACACGTGCCGCCCCCTTTTTGAAGGGCTGGAGTTTCCCGTCCAAAGAGCGCGTGCCTTCCGCAAAAAACACAACGTTGGTGCCCTGGTGAATGCGCCTGGCCGCTTCTTCAATGGCCCCCTGGTCCGACTTGCCATCTCTGCGTACACAAATGTTGCCGCCCCACGCGACGGCCTGGCCCAAAAGGGGGACTTTCCTTATTTCCCATTTCGCCACATAACGCATGTGCTGGTGAATGTAGCGGAACAAAACCATCGGGTCCAAATTGGACTGGTGGTTTGCCGCCAGCACAAAACCCGTCGAAGGCACATGCTCAAGCCCCACCGCCCTCGTACGAAGGCCCGCACACCGAAGCACCCAATTGCACCAGCTGAACACCAACGGGTCCGCCACCTTGCAACCCAATGTGACGGACACAAGCACAATCAGCACTGAAAAAAAACCCGTCAGCAATGCCGCAGGAATGCCTCTTAACAATGTAACCAGCAACTCCATCAAAACTCCTCAACGGGAAACAACAAAACCTCCCCAATGGAATTTGCACCCAACAGCAAGAGCAGCACACGGTCAAGCCCAACCGCAATACCTGAAGAAGCTGGCATTCTTGGCAATGCATTCAAAAAACGCTCGTCTATGCTGTAGGCCTCTTTTCCGAGCCTTTGGCGCTCCTTCCTCTCCTCCTCCAGACGGCGACGCTGCTCCACCGCGTCCCTAAGCTCCGAAAAACCATTGGCCAACTCGACACCACGCGCATAAAGCTCCACACGCTCCGCCACATGCGACTCAGAGGGCTTAAGCCTCGCCAGCGAAGCCATGCATGCAGGGTATTCCACCAGAAAAGTGGGACGCTCCACCCCCAGCTGCCCCTCTATACGCTCCAAAAAAATATGAAAAAAGACGTCCTCAAAGGCTTCAGAGTTTCCGACGAAAATGCCCCTGTCCAAAGCGGCTGCCCTCAAACTTCGCCCGTTGTATTGTCCGCGGCAGTCCATATGCGCCCATAAGTCAATGCCGGTTTCCCGCAAAAACGCCTCCCTCACCGTTAAACGCTCAAAAGGTAACTTCGAAAAAAAACCGCTGCCCTGCAATACAGCACGCTCCGCACAGGCCAATGCACGCTCCGTGTCTTCCATAATGGCCTGGTAGTCCGAGTGCGGGCGGTAAAACTCCAGCATGCTGAATTCCGGGTTGTGCAGGGCCGACAAGGCTTCATTCCTGAATGCCTTGGTAATTTGAAACAAAGGCGGCGCGCCGTCGGCCAGAAGGCGCTTCATGGCATATTCAGGACTCCCATGCAAATAGAGTTTCTGACGCGGCTTTCCCTGGCCCTGGCTGCATAAAAAAACGTCGAAAGCCTCCACATGCAACTCCATGCCGGGGTGCGCCACCAGGCAGGGCGTCTCCACTTCCAAATAACCCTCTGAAAGGAAGAAGGCGCGAAGGGCTGCATACATGGCTTGGCGCTTGCGCGCGGATTCCCATTGTTTCTGTGTCGGCATGCTGTCAAAAAACCTTAGGTAGCTTCTGACATGTCTCCAACGTTTTGTCGTCCATTCTTTTGTGTTGCCCCCTTGGCTTGCCTGGCCTGCATGGCCCTTGCCGTTGGTTTGGGCTTTGCTTGTGTTACACCTTCTTCTCCTCCCAACCTCAACACACTTTCCCTCGAAAAACTTCCTCCCCTTCAGCACTGGGAAAAAGAGGCCATGCGTTTTGTCCACACTCAAAACACGTGGCTTTGGCAACAGTGGACTTCGGGTGCCGCGGGGGAGGGGGAGGGGGAGTATGTGCATTGTGAGGCGTTTTTTTCCGAGAAGACGTGGAAGGAAATGCAAAACATGCCAAAGCCAGACTCTCCCGCAGAAGCCTGCGCCTTGCAAAACCTCCAGGCTTTTGTGCTGGGTGAAATTTTGGCACTCAAACTGCGCAAGCAAAACCACAACCTCGCCCTCCTGGAAAACAACCTCACCGTTATGCACCAGGCCAGGGACTTTCCCTGGTATGAGTTGGGGCGCCTTCTGGCTTATGAGAAAAATGCCACCCACCGGCACAACCTGTGGCTTTATTCATTGAAAAAAGCGCAGGCTTTGAATGCGGCCCTTGTGGACAGAAAGCAGCAAACCACGCATGTGCTTGAGCAGCTGGGGTTAAATGAGGCCCGTGCCACCCTCTTGTTTCGCGGCGCTGAGTTGGAGGCGTTTTCGTTGAAACTTCAAACCCACCTGGAGGAGACACAAGCGCATTGGTGTGCACAGGTGCAAAGCATGGCCGCCCGGCAAAGAGGCATGCACCAGGCAAGCCGGGCGGACTTGCCTTGGTTTTTCCAACCCAAACTCAACAACAGCCACCGCTATTTCCCCGCAAACCAACAAGCCGCTTTGGTGGAGGCTGTGTTTGAGGGGCTGGGGTTGTGGCCCACAGCCCGGCTTGTACAGCACATAGGTGAGGCGCAGACAAACCTCCCTTTGCCTCTGGCCCTCAATGGTGGTTTGGAGGCCAGTCGGCTTTTTTTCGCACCCACGCAAGGGCCCCATTCTCTCAAACAATGGCTGGGCGAAATGGGACGTGTCTTGTCATGGACGTATGTTGCCCCAAACCAATGGGCCTGCAGGCACCTGGGGCCACCCATTTTGTCCCATGCCTCCGCCCTCGTGTTTGCGCGGCTTGCGCAAGACAAAACCTGGTTGGTGGAGCAGGCTTTGCCGGAGTCCACCGCTGAGGAATGGGAGAGGGTTTTTCATGCGCAGGCGGAATATGAGTTTCGCAGAATGGCCGCACATTTTCTCTCCCAGCTGAAAAGCAGCGCGCTTGGCCCTGAAGAAGCCTCCAAAGCTTATGTCTCCATTCAGGCTGAAGTGCTGTGCACACAACCCCTGGAGGCCGAAGCTGCCCGCCTGCATGTGGACGCAGAGGAATTTTTCGCCATGGCGGACAAGTTGCGCTCCCACTTGCTGGCCAGGCATATGTGGGAATACCTCAGGGAGCGTTTTGGCAAAACGTGGTGGAGAGAGTCCGAGGCAGGCGCCTGGCTGAAAACGCTGTGGACAGAAGGCAACGCTTTGCCGGCAGAGTTTTTGTTTGAGCGCGCCAGGCAGGCTGCAGGTTGAATGGAGGGGGAGGAGGAAGCAGTCAGGAAAGCAACTCCTGCGCCAGCCCTTCCACCCATGAGGCCTCGTTGTTGAGGCAGGGCACCAACTCAAAAGCCTGGCCGCCGGCGCGCAGGAAGGCCTCCCTTACGCCCATGCCCACCTCTTCCAGGGTTTCGAGACAGTCACAGACGAAGGAGGGGCAAGCCACCATCAGGCGGCGGCAGCCTTGTCGCGCGAGGGAGGTGGCGGTGTGGAGGGTAGCGGGGGAAGTCCACCGGCTGCCGCGCATACGGCTTTGGAAGGCGGTGGAGAAGGGGAGGCCCTGCAGGTATTGGGCGAGGGCGTGGCTTGTGGAGTGGCACTGCTGAATGTAGCAATGGGGGGTGGAAGGGGTGGTGGCGTCCGGCTGTTGGCAGGCGTGCTGGCACCCGGCCCCGCAGGCGGCATACACATGGGACAGGGGCAGCCCGTGGTAGCTGAAAAGCAGGTGCTCCGGCCCGAAACTTTGGGCATGGCGGTGCAGTTTTTGGCCGAGGCTTTGGTGGAAGGCGGGCAGGGCACTCAGCGGTGGAAGGACGCGAAGGCTGGGCGCAGAGGCATAATGTGCCATGCAGCGCAAAAGCGCCTCGAGGCCGGTGCCGGTGGTAGCCAGGCTATAATGCGGAAACATGGGCACGGCCAGAAGCCGCGTTGGCGGCTTTTGCATGAGTTTTGCGAGTGCCCCTGCAATGGAAGGCTCTCCATAGCGCATGGCCGACAGCACTTGCATGTGAGGGAGGCGGTGTTGGAGTCCTCGTTGGAGTTGAAGGGAGTGGAGGAGGAGGGGGGAGCCTTCAGGCGTCCAGACGCGGCGGTATTTGGCAGCGCTTTGGAAGGAGCGGAAGGGGACAATGAGGCCGCGCACGAGGAGTTGGCGAAAAAGCCAGGGGAGGGAGAGGACGTGTTTGTCGGTGAGGAATTGAGTTAAGTAGGAGGCCACATGCCTGGGGTGGGGGCTTGGGGGGGAGCCTACATTCAGCAGCAAAACAGCGGTATTTTCAGTGGTGGGCATGAGGTTTAAGCGGAGGGGTTTTTTCTGAAGCAATAGCCCCGTCCCCGCAGGGTAACAAAGTGTCGGGGGTTGTCCGAGTCTTCCTCAAACAATTTGCGCAGGCGCAAAACAAAATTGTCCACGGTGCGGTCTGTCGGGAAAGCATCCATGCCCCACACCTCCTCGAGTATGTCGGCGCGTGAAAGCACCCTGTCTTCCTGTTTTGCAAACAGCGTAAAAAGCCGCAACTCTTTATCGCTGAGGGTGAGTTCTCCCTCATTGGTTTGGGCTTGTCCCGTGTCCAGGCGCACCCAGAAGCGGCCGAGCTCATAGCGTACGGGGGGTGTTTTTTGTCCGGCTTGTCTGCGAAACAGTGCGCGCACGCGTGCCAAAAGCTCCGGCACGTCGAAAGGTTTGGTGAGGTAGTCATCGGCGCCGCAGTCCAGGCCACGCACTTTGTCGGCCGCGTCGGAGCGGGCTGTCAGCATGAGAATGGGGCACAGGACGCCGTTGTCGCGCGCCTTACGAGTCAGCGCAAAACCGTCTCCGTCGGGCAGCATAATGTCCACAATGGCCAGTGCTGGGGACTCCAGCAGCAAAGCGCGCAGGCCTGTGGCGAAGCTGTCGGCAGCCATAACGGAATAACCCATGTGTTCGAGGTTCAGCACAATCAAGTCCCTCACGAGGGTTTCGTCTTCGACGACGAGAATTTTTTCAGGCATGGCCTGTCTCCTTGTTGAGAGTGTTTTTATGTCGTCTTGGGTTGTGGCGACACACATTTTGGAGCGTTGGAGCAGTTTAACTTTAACTTTTGCCGCCGCCCCCCGCCGCTTTGCTTTGTTTATGGCAGAACGAATATGGCGGGGGAGGGGCAATGCATGGTAGAGGGCACCCCCCGCTTCCCCCCCTGACTCCCCCCCTTAAATTCCATTTTTCTGCAACCCATTCTCCTGCGCAGCCACGGCGCGGAAGGTGTCCAGCACGGCTTGTGTGGAGCGCGCGAGGAATTTGCCTTTGCGCAGCAGAATGCCTATGGGCCGTGTGAAGTCTCCTTCCGTGAAATATTTGGTGACCAGCACATTCATTTTTAACTCGTAGTGCACGGAAGCGGCAGGCACAATGGCAATGCCCAGCCCCAACTCGACGCCGCGTTTTATGGTTTCTATGTGGTCCATCTCCATTGCCGGCATCAGGCTGAGTTGGTGGTCTCTCAAAATTTTGTCTATGCCCTTGCGCGTGGGCGTTTCTCGCTCAAAAGCCAGAAAAGGCAAAGTGGTCAGTTGAGACAGACTGACTCTGGGTAAAGAAGCCAAAGGGTGTTGAGGCGGGCAAATGAGCACCAGCCTGTCTTTTCTGAATTCAACCACGTCAATGCCCGCGCGTGCCTGAGGGTAGGCGACAAGGCCCAAGTCGGCGGCGCCCAGCAGAATGTCGTCGTATACCTGGTCGTTCCGCTGGTAGTTGAGGCGCATGCTGACTTTGGGGTGCGTTTTGAGGAGGTGGCGCTGAATGTTTTGCAACTCATGCAAACCCACCGAATAAATGGTGGAGACGAGGGTGGTGCCCGAAGCTTCGGAAGCCTGCTCCTGAATTTCCTGCTCCACCTCATTAAAGCGGATGAGTATTTCTTTGCAGCCGCGAAACAGACGCTCTCCCGCCGGCGTGGGTGTGACTTGCCGTGCGCTTCGCGACAAAAGACGCTGCTCATAACGTGTTTCCAGCGCGCGAATTTGTTGGCTTACAGCAGACTGAGTGACATGGTTTAGCTGCGCAGCCCGCGAGAAAGAGCCTGTTTCCACCACGTCACAAAACATTTTCAGTGACTCTAGTTGCATCTATCCGCCTCCAGTGAGTCAAGGTACGCTGTCTTCGAATGTGTTATTAGAATTTTTTCTTGTACAACGCCCAATAGCACAAAACATTCTTTTGGGCAGCCTTTGAGTTGAAACAGGGCGTTTTATTGCCCGGCCCGGCTTTTGCTGCTAAAAAGGCAACTCAAAACGGAGGGTTTTTCGCCATGGCTGTAAAAATTACAGAGCACCTCACCACCCTCAACCGCCAGGTGGCCAACCGAAAAAAGGCGGACATTCTCTATGTTGTCATCCACTATGTGGGCGCTGCCTTGGGGGCACAGGACAATTGCCGCTATTTTGCCAAGGAGTATGTGGGCTCCTCCGCACACCTTTTTGTGGGGCATGCAGGGGAGGTGTTTCGCTGCGTGGCCGACAAGGACATTGCGTGGCATTGCGGAGCCCAAACCTATTATAACAACACCCGCAACACCAACAGCATTGGCATAGAGTTGTGTTGCCTTCAGTCCGGCGAAAAATGGTATTTTGAGAAGGCCACCGTGGACGCCGCGGTGGAGCTTACCAGGGAATATATGGCCAAATACGACATTCCCCTCTCCCATGTCGTCCGGCATTATGATGTGACGCGCAAACTTTGTCCGGAGCCTTTTTGTGGAAGCGCAGCCAATGACGCTGCCTGGGCTGAGTTTAAGGCCAGGCTGGGGGGGGAGGGGAAGAAGGTGCGCGTGACGGCAGCACAACTGAATATACGCAAAGGCCCCGGCACGCAGTATGCCTTAAATGGCTCCATTCAGGACAAGGGCCTCTATGTCATTGTTGAAGAAGCCGACGGCCCGGGCGCCAAAAAATGGGGCAAACTCCAAAGCGGCGCCGGGTGGATTGCTTTGGACCATACGGTGCCGGCTTAGGGGTTTTTGCCTCCCCCTCTCCGTACAAATGCCCCCGCTTCCCCCCCTGCGCCCTGCCACAAAAAACCTTGAAACACCGGTTTTTTCGCTTAGTCATTGAGAGGGAGGGTGTCGCTTGTTTCAAGCACTTGAGCTTGGCGGAGAATATGAAGAAATACGCGGTATTGTTGGTTGATGACGAGCCCAATATTGTCAGCGCTCTCAAACGCAGTTTAAGCGATGAGAATTATGACATTTATACAGCACACAGCGGACAGGAAGCTTTGGCACTGCTGAAGCAGCAGCGGGTGGACTTAATGGTTTCGGACCAGGTGATGCCGGGTATGACGGGGGTGGAGCTGCTGAAGCTTGTGCGCTTGCGTTACCCGGACATGGCGAGAATTATGCTGACAGGCAATGCCAGCCTGGATATGGCCGCCGAGGCCATTAATTATGGGGAGGTGGATAGGATATTGGTGAAGCCCTGGGAGGAGGCCGAGCTGAAACTCTCTTTGCAGCTGAGCCTTGAGGAGATGGAACTCAGAAGACAGCAGCGGTTTTTGCTGGCCAAAGCCCAGGAAGAGGGGGAGGAGCTTTCCGCGCTGGAGCGCCACTACCCGGGCATTCTCGCGCTGGACAGAGATTCGGATGGGAAAATTTTGTTGGAGTAGGGGGCGGCTTGCGCACCCCAACCTCATGGAAACCACTGCAGCCACTTAAGAGAGCTGCTTTTTTTAAAGCACATAAGCTGGAGATTTGGGGCCAAAGAGGTTTAGAATAAAAAAACAGACACAGCTTCGGGCCGCTCCTCATGCGCATATGAAACCCTTCGAAAACGCTCTTCCAGGCTTCAACCACAACGTTAAACACAAAGGCCAACTTTACCATGTACAGACGGAGGACTCCGGTAAACACAACCCCACCGTAACCACCTTGCTGTTTCTGGGCGGCAACATTCTCGCCTCACTCAAAACTTCCTATGCAGAACACCTCAACGCAGAAGAGCTGCACAAACGCGTGCGTGAGTTGATGGAAGCACAACACAAACAAATGCTGCGCAACCTGCTTAAAGGCCTGTATGACAAGCAGGAGGCCCTCTCTAAACACTGGCAAGTGGGTGAGCTGGATGAACATGACGTGGAAACCGCCAAACATACGTCCATCGCGTTTCCGGAGCCCGTCCCCCTTGCAAAGGTGGACTTAAACTCCCCCCTGCGCCCAAGCCGCCCACTGCCCGTGGTGGATGCGTTGGTGGATGAGGCTGCGCCGCCACCGCCCTCTGCTGCTTCTCCTGCCCCTCCCTCCACCCACTTGAAAAACCGCCCAAGCCGCCCCCTGCTGGCTGTGATGGAGAACGCTGCGCAGTCGGCGCCGCCACCGCCACCTCCGCAAACCAGGCCCAACCGTCCAAGTCGCCCTCTGCCTATGTTGATGGAAGGACAAGGGCCAACGCTGAATGTCTCTACAGAAAATGAAGAAATGAATGCCGTTTTTGGGGAGAACCCCGTCCCGGAAAAACGTTTGGATGAGTTGATTCTCAATTATTTGCTTCGAGAGAAGGACAAGCTGAGCTGAATGAGGTAGAGGGAAGGCCATGCTTCAGCGGGACTTGGAATCCATCAACGCGCTTCGCGCCCTCAGCCTCGACACCATTCAAAAAGCCAACTCGGGCCACCCCGGCATATGCCTGGGTGCGGCCCCCATGGCTTTTGCCCTTTGGCAACACCAGCTGCGCTTTTGCCCTGCAGAGCCTCTCTGGCCCAACAGAGACCGCTTCATTTTGTCGGCAGGGCACGGCTCCGCTTTGCTTTATGGCCTGTTGCACCTTTTCGGCTATGCGCTGGAGATGAAGGATTTGATGGAATTTCGGCAGTGGGAAAGCAAAACGCCGGGCCACCCCGAAGTGGGTGTGACACCGGGCGTGGAAGCCACCACAGGCCCCCTGGGACAAGGCCACGCCAATGCTGTGGGCATGGCCATTGCGGAGCGGGCCTTGGCCCACCGCTTTAACCGGCCCGGTTTTGAAGTGGTGGACCACCACACCTATGCCCTGTTGTCGGATGGAGACATGATGGAGGGTGTTGCCTTTGAGGCCGCCGCCATTGCAGGCCATTTGCGCCTGGGCAAGCTGATTTGCCTCTATGACTCCAATGAGGTGACGTTGGATGGCCCCACCTCCTTGTGTTTTACGGAGAATGTGGCAGCCCGCTATGAGGCCATGGGTTGGCAGGTGCAGGTGGTGGAAGACGGAGACAGAGACTTGGCGGCCATAGGCGCTGCGCTTTTAAAAGCCAAAGCAGAAAACCAACGCCCTTCGCTGGTTGTGGTGAAAACCACTCTGGGTTTTGGCTCTCCCAGCAAGGCAGGCAAAGCAGCCGCGCACGGAAGCCCTCTGGGCACCGAGGAGGTGGAAAAAACCAAAGCGGCCCTGGGTTGCCCCAAAGACGCTCTTTTCCACGTGCCGGAACAAGTGTATGCACACTGTGCCCAGGCCACAGGGCGCGGCGCGGCGGCCTTTGAAGCATGGAAGCGGTTGTTTGCCGACTATGCCGTGCAACACCCGCAGCTGGCCAGAGAGTTTGAGCGCCGTCTGCGTGGCCAGCTGCCCGAAGTGAGCTTGGAAGAAGGGCTGGAAGCTTTGCTGCCCAAAAACAGCCTGGAGACACGCAGCGCCGCCTCTCTGGCACTGCAGTCTCTGGGCAGACAACTTCCGGAGCTGCTGGGAGGAGATGCGGACTTAAGCTCCTCCACCAAGTCGGCTTTGGCAGGAGAAAAGGACTTTGAAGGCCCAACAGGCGAGGGCCGCAACCTGCGCTGCGGGGTGAGAGAACACGGCATGGCGGCCATAGCCAATGGCATGGCACTGCATGGGCAACTTCGCCCCTACATTTCCACCTTCTTCAGTTTTTGTGACTACATGCGCCCAGCCATACGCATGGCTGCGTTAAGCCGTCTGCCCGTTGTTTATGTGTTTACCCATGACTCCATTGGCGTAGGCGAGGACGGCCCGACGCACCAGCCGGTGGAGCAGTTGATGAGCCTTCGTGTCATTCCGAATTTGGATGTTATTCGCCCTTGCGATGGCCCGGAAGCCGCGCAGGCCTGGTTATGGGCCTTGCAGCGCAAAGAAGGGCCCACGGCGCTGGTGTTGACGCGCCAGAAGTTGCCCTATTTGGAGCGAAGCCGGCTTTCCCCCGCGAAAATGTTGTCCTATGGTGCCTATGTTTTGAAGGAAGCGCCGGGTGTGAGGGGGGAGGCGGCCCCAGAGGGGGTATTCCTCGCCAGCGGCTCCGAGGTACATATTGCATTGGCCGCACAAACGCTGCTGGAAGCCCAGGGGGTGGCGGTGCGGGTTTTGTCCATGCCGTGCATGGAAATTTTCCGCCGTATGCCCAAAGGCTACCGCGACGAAGTTTTGCCACCGGAAATGGAGGCGAGGGTGGCCATAGAAGCGGGTGTGCGTTTGGGTTGGCACGAGTGGGTGGGGGCGAAGGGGGAGGTATTGGCGATGGACAGTTTTGGCGCCTCAGCCCCGGCGGAGGTATTGTTTAAAAAGTTTGGCTTCACCGCCCAGGCGGCAGCCCAGGCCATGTTAAAGCAACTGGGAAAAGCTTAGGCGGCAGCTTTTATAGCGGCAGGGGCATTGTCCTTGGTTTTTGAAATTTGAAACAGGGTTTTTGCAGACATGGACCAGAACATTCGTGCGTTGACACAACAAATTGTGCAGGAAAGTGCTTTTTTGGACGGGCTTTTCAAAGAGGTGGGGAAAGTCATTGTCGGCCAGAGGGCCATGTTGGAGCGTGTGGCCATAGGGTTGCTTTGCAATGGCCACATTCTCCTGGAGGGTGTCCCCGGTTTGGCCAAAACCCTCACCGTCCGCACCTTCGCACAAGCCATTCAGGCCAGCTTTCAGCGCATACAATTTACCCCGGACTTGTTGCCGGCGGACCTCATTGGCACCGTTGTTTTCCACCAGCAGACAGGCAATTTCACCGTGCGCAAGGGCCCCATTTTTGCCAACGTGGTGCTTGCGGACGAAATTAACCGCGCACCGGCGAAAGTGCAGTCCGCATTGCTGGAAGCCATGCAGGAGCGCCAGGTAACCATAGGCAGCAACAGTTTCCCTTTGCCTGCGCCTTTTCTGGTGTTGGCGACGCAAAACCCCATTGAGCAGGAAGGCACCTACCATTTGCCGGAAGCACAGGTGGACAGGTTTTTGCTGAAGGTGAAAGTGGACTACCCCAGCCGCGAGGAGGAGCGTCAAATTATGGAGCGCATGGCGAAGGACGTGCAATGGGCGGAGGTGGCGAAGTGGGCAACGCCTGAGCAAATTTTGCGAGTCCAGAAAGTGGTGCAGATGATTTTCATCGACGAGAAACTCAAGGACTATATTTTGGATGTGGTTTTTGCGACGAGAGATCCGGTGAAGTTTGGAATAAAGGACTTGGGCGGTTTTATAGAATATGGAGCCAGTCCTCGTGCGACGCTTGCCCTCATGAATGCGGCCAAAGCGCATGCCTTCCTTCGGCACCGGGGTTTTGTGACACCTGAGGATGTGAAGGCCATAGGCATGGACGTGTTGCGCCACAGGCTTTCTTTGAGTTTTGAGGCGGAGGCGGAGGGGGTGGATGCGGAGCAGGTTGTGCAGCGTATTTTTGACAGAATTGAAGTGCCCTGAGTCTGCCATGCTTTCCAAAGAGCTGATTGCGAAACTCAGGCACCTGGAAATCAACACGAAGAAGTTGGTTGCGGACATGTTGGCAGGCCAATACCATTCGGTTTTCAAAGGCTTTGGCATGGCTTTTTCCGAAGTCCGCCCCTACCAGCCCGGAGACGAAATACGACTCATTGACTGGAATGTCACCGCGCGGATGAATGAAGCCTTTGTGAAAATATTTTCCGAGGAGCGCGAGCTGACGGTTTTTATGCTGGTGGATTTGTCCTCCTCTTTGCAGTTTGGAAGCCGCGTGCAAAGCAAGGCGGAAGTTTGCGCGGAGGTGACGGCGCAGGTGGCGTTTTCGGCCATTGCCAATGGAGACAGAGTGGGTGCCCTGCTGTTTACGGACCGCATTGAAAAGCTGCTGGTGCCCAAGCGCGGCCGCAAACACGTCATGAGGCTTATTTCGGATTTAATGAGTTATGTCCCCCAGGGGACTCAAACCAACCTCTCCCTGGCGCTGAAGGCTTTGTCGCATGCCATTTCACGAAGGAGTGTGGTTTTTATTATTTCGGACTTTTTGGATGAGGGTTTTGAAGAGAAACTCAAAGTGGCTGCCAAAAAGCACGACATTATTCCCGTCATTATAGAAGACAGCTTTGAGCGTGTGTTTCCCTCCGTGGGGCTTGTGGCTTTTGAGGACGCTGAGACGGGAGAGCGCAGGCTGATAGACAGCGCAGACTCAACCGTCCGCGAGCGCTTCAGGCAGCAGAGGGAGCGACGCTGCTTTGAGAGGGAGCAGCTTTTTAAGAAACTCAACATAGACAGTGTGCTGCTTTCGCCTGGCGAAGCCAACGGCATGGCCCTGCAGCAGTTTTTTCGCGCGAGGGCCAGGCGTATGCAGAAGCTTATGTGAGGGGGAGCAGAAGGGGAGGTGGGAGGAAGGCGAGGAGACACCCCTCCTCCTCCCCCACAAAATTCCACACAACCCCATTCACCTTCGACGAGGATTTGAGAGATGGAGCGGATGTGTCTGCCATCGCCTACAGCGGCTCTGCTTTTTGGGAGAGCCTCAGCATTGAGGCGCCTGAGCCGGCAAACAGAGTTTTCTGGAATTTTTCAGTTGTCTGGCAATGGAAAGAGGGTTTTTTGCCCATATTGAGAGGTGCAGGTGGAGAGCAAAACCCGACGGTGCAGCCATTGCCTTAGTACCAATAACAACGTTTGTAAAACCGACCGTAGGGGCAACCCCCTGTGGTTGCCCTTCTTGGGTGCGTTGCCCTCTGTTAGGGCAGGCACGGGGGCCTGCCCCTACGCAAGGTTTTACAAACGTTGTTATAGGCAAATGGTAGGGGCGGCAACCTGCCGCCCGGGCAGGGTGGTTTTCTGCAACCCATGCACGGAAACAAGCACAGCATTTCTTCCCGCGTCGTCCCTGCACCTTTTTCCGTCGTTCCTGCGCCTTCTTCCGTCGTTCCTGCGAAGGCAGGAACCCAGAGCTGCGCTGGAAATGACAACAAAATTGTTGTTTTTACAGACGTTTTCTGGGCCCCCGCCTTCGCGGGGGCGACGGAGAGAGAGG